>Ga0247841_10002180_pt1 | contig 40317 bp, 36 predicted proteins | sample LaCruzMarch2015__2_FD_192410 | JGI IMG/M metagenome (GOLD analysis project Ga0247841, IMG submission 192410) | Freshwater microbial communities from meromictic Lake La Cruz, Castile-La Mancha, Spain - LaCruzMarch2015_18m | ecosystem: Environmental > Aquatic > Freshwater > Lake | place: Spain...
GAAAATAAGCTTCAAGAGGTCCAAGATATGCTTAATGACAGGCCTCGTAAAGTTTTAAATTGGAATACGCCTAACGAAATATTTACTAAATCTGTTGCACTAGAAACTAGAATGTAAGCTGTCACGTCTTTTGTGACTGTCACCTTTGCAGTTTATTTAATCTCGACTTTACGAAATACCGCGGCATCAATAGGCAAATTGCCATGATAAGCCTTTAGCGCCGTAAGCGTGTAATCCGGCTGGCCCAAAAACTTAAGCGGAATTTTTATAATTAAAGAGTTCCTGCCGAAATCTATCAGGACGCCTGAATCAATCAGGCGGCTTTTAGAACTGAATACTTTACAGCTTTTCCCCTTGGTGATAATACGAATCTTAGGCATTCGCGCGAAAGGAGTGCTTTTACTATATCCAAAGATATACAGCATGGCCCCAAACCTGCTGCTAAGTTTCCCAGGCTTATCCAAGCGCACAATAAAATAATTATCTCCTGTGGCATAACTTACGAATCCTTTATCCTCTAATGGTTCAATCTGTTTTGAATCTCCGGGGCGTTCTTCTTCCTTAAGCATCTTTGAAGCGCCGGAATAATCAATACCTTTACCTTTTGACGCCGATTGAGGTTTTATTTTAACTGGCGGATAATCACTAAAAAGCTCATTCTTCCTGGCAAAAGAAAATAAATAAAAAGCCGCGGATTGTGTCTGGGTTTTATAAAAAAGAATTGCCCGGTATTTTTTAATTAATTCCTCAGAGCTTAAGCCGCTCCGAAACCAATTAAGTTTAGAATCAATAAATTTATCCGGCGGATATAGCTCTAACTCCGGATGGTAATACCGGGGTTTAGGCCAACCCGCGCAATGCACAAGATAAGGATAGATTTCAGGTTTAATCATACGCCCTTCCAGGTCACTCAAGGCCACCTGAAGGAACAAGTATAGCGCTTTATGATCAACATTAACGTCTGCCGGATGCGAAACAAATATTTTATCCGGCTGATAATCCAAAATCTGTTTGGTCAGGTCACTCAAAATGTTTCCCCCGTAATACTTAGCTCCGTAATAAGGGCTATCCTTATAGGGCACGCTGGATATTCGAGTTAATCGGTCACGAAACGGTTTGGCCGTGACAGCGGAAGCTGTCAGCCAATATTTGCAAAAAATCTCAAAGGTTCCGTAATCCGGGTATCCTAAAAATACCAGGTCTTTTTCAGGTAATCCTAAAAACTTCATGGCCTTAATTGACTCTTGCTGGCGCAATTTACCCAAATAAATAAACTCACCCTGGCGCATGGTGATCCTCTTTTCATAAACGATAAAAGCAAATTCATTATGATCGCCATTGGTTAAATAAACTATTCTCACCTTCGCGCCGGCTTTAAGCGCCTTTTGGATAATTCCCGCGCAAGCAATGGCCTCATCATCAGGATGCGGCGCCAGAATTAAAATTCGTTCATCTTTTTTAAACGGCCCTAACTCCGCGTAACGATTTTGGCCGCTGGAGGAGGGCTTTTGCATACCCACACAACCCGCGGATAATAAAACCAAAACAAGTATCAAAAATCTTATTTTACGCATAAGCTATTCTACCATAAAAACCCGGGGAGGAGTTCTATTTTTTAGAGAAAGGTGACAGTCACAAAAAACGTGACAGTCACCTTTCTCTTTTGGCAAAGGCAAGGGTGACTGTCACGTTTTTTGTGACTGTCACCCTTGCCAAAAAAACAGAACCGTCCCCTGATTTATTTTTTGGCATTTACAAGGCCCGGCAATTATTATATAATATCATTTATGATCAACAACACGCAAAAGCATTATCAAAAAATCAGAAAAATCCTGATTATCGTGCTGGCCTTAAATTGGGCGGTAGCTTTAGCCAAAATCATTTACGGCTTAAACAGCCGCTGTTTTAGCATGGCCGCGGATGGATTTCATTCTTTAAGCGACGGAACTTCTAACCTTATTGGGATAATCGGTATTCATTTTGCCTGCCAACCCATAGACCAAGACCACCCTTACGGGCATAAAAAATATGAAACATTATTCTCCTTAGGCATTGCCGCCATGTTATTTCTTGTTTCTTTCAATTTGCTAAAACAAGGCTGGCAGCGCCTCCAGCACCCAATCTCCTTTCAAGCTGACTTAGGCTCCTTTATGGTAATGCTAATTACCTTGGCAATAAATATCTATGTAATGCGCTATGAATATGGAAAAGGCAAGGCCTTAAAAAGCGATATCCTGGTTTCGGATTCCCTGCACACCCGGGCGGATATCTTCACCTCAATCACGGTAATCATTTCCTTAATTGTAACCAAGTTAGGGTTCCCTTTAATTGACCCCATCGTTACCATTCTCATCTCGCTGTTTATCGGCTATGCCGCTTTCCAAATAGCCAAACAAAGCTCGGATGTCCTTTGCGACGCGGCCGTTTTTCTGGATGATCAAAAAGTCAGAGATATCGTGCTAAAAACTAAAGGGGTGTTCGCCTGCCATAAGATTCGCAGCCGCGGCAGAATTGATGATATTCACATAGATTTACATGTCCAGGTTGACCCCAGTATGCATATCGATAACGCCCATAAAATAAGCTACCATATTGAAGAGGCAATCAAATCTACAATCCCCGGAATAACTGATGTCGTAGTACATATGGAACCGTTTGATTAACTAAATTAAATATACTCCAGCGGGTCAAGTGGAACGCCATTTTTCCTGATTTCAAAATGCAGATGGGCAAGCATATCAGCGGCCCGGGCATTGCCGGTTTTACCCACACTGCCAATAACCTGGCCTTGCCGCACGTAATCGCCTCTGCGCACAAAAATATTCAAGAGATGCCCATAGATAGTGATATAATTATCCCGATGCCTGATAATTATATATTTACCCATACCCCTATTGCAAGAGGCGCTCACTACTTTTCCGCTTTTAGCGGCACAAACCGAAGTGCCCACATCCGCCAAAAGATCCAACCCCTTGTGAATTCTTCTGCCGCTTCTGGGGGAAGCAAAAAAGCCATCACCCCGGTGATCATTACGAATGATAATATCATTTTTATATCCAATCGGGCAGATAAAATACTGTTTATCCACCCAAGCCAGGCCCAAAAACACTGTGATACAAACCAAAATTAAAATAATTAAGAAAACTTTTTTTCTCATTGCTGTCCAAATTACGTCATCCTGGCCCTGAACGTGGTGAAGGGGAAGAATCTCATTCTTTAGATTCTTCGTCGCTATCGCTCCTCAGAATGACACAAAACGTCAAACATTATGAAAGGTGACTGTCACGCTCTTTGGAAAGGTGACTGTCACGCTCTTTGTGACTGTCACCTTTCTCTTTTAAAGCAAGTATTATACCACCAGCCTCAAGCAGCAGGCAAAAAACGATAAAAAAATCTCCGTAACGGTTATAAATTGTGCGCTGGCCCGCGGCTAAACAAATATTCCGGCTAAAATAACCTTGGACAAAAATCTCTTTACCCCGGGCATTTGAAACGGTTCCCAAGATCCTGCCGGCCGGATCAATAAACCCGGAAATTCCAGTATTGGCTGCCCGGGCTAAATACACGCGATTCTCCACCGACCTAAAAACCGAAGCGGCGAAATGCTGATACGCGGCGCTGCCTTCTTTATACCAGGCATCATTGGTAATATTCACCAGGAATCTTGCTCCTCGTTTTACAAACTCGCGAGACAATTCAGGGAAAAGGTCCTCAAAACAAATCAGCACGCCGAAATTAGCCGGCTGGCTGAATATCGTATATTCTCTTCCCGGGGCAATATCCCCAATCGGAACAATCGTCTCTAAAAAGGGAAAAGTATTTTTAAACGGTATATATTCCCCGAAAGGAACCAGGTGCAGCTTACTGTAAGTTGCCGCCAAAGACCCCCGCTGATTAATCAATAAAGCGCTATTAAAATAATTTTGATTAAAATATGAAACTGCTCCTGCCAAAAGATTAGTATTAAGTTGGCCGGCTAAAGAAAAAACTTGGGCAAATTCAGCCTCATCCCTGCCCCAAACTCCCGGCACAGATGCCTCCGGCCAAATAATCAGATCCGGTTTATCTTTGGCCGCTGCTGCAACCGTCAATTCCTTGTAATTATTTAAAATAAAATCAACTGCCTGTTTATCCCATTTTAAATACTGCGGAATATTACCTTGTATCACGGAGATTTTTAACGATTTATCTTGGCTTGAAAAAACAGGTTTATAATTTAATTTATAAAATCCATAGGCCAGAGATAAAAATAGCACTATCGCGCAAAGTAAAAAAACCTTTGCTCTTGATTGTTTACGTAAGATTAGATAGAGGGCGGTATTAACTAAAACCACCAAGAAACTTACTCCCCAGGCCCCGGCAATATCCGCGATTTGAATAATTGCTAAATTTTTATATTGAGAAAACCCGGTTAAAGACCAGGGAAATCCGGTAAATAAATAACTGCGCGAAAATTCCAACAAAACCCAGCTTGCCGGCAGGATAAACAGGCGGCTGTTGGCCGAAAGAATTCGCGAGAAATAAATTACGCCGCCAAAGAGGCCAAAGTAAATAGACAGATAAAGAATTAAGATTACCTGCCCCAACAGGGTGACCTGGATCAGCCAATAAATATTCAAGCTCCAAAAAACTACTCCGCAAAAAAAAGCGGTTAAGCATGACTGGCGTAAGGATTTATTCTCTAGCGCGATAAATAAAGGAATAAAACCACACCAGGCAAACAACCAAAGATTTCCGCCGAAGGCGGATCCGCCTGCGGCGGAAAAACTCGAGAATGAAAACGATAGGAATAAACCGGATAGCAGAGACAAGAAAATGCTTTTTTTCATTGCTTAATATTTTATCATATAAAAACAAGGGGACGGTTCTATTTTTCTAACATTAGACTCGGGAAAAACAGAACCGTCCCCTAGATTCTTTATTTTCCGCAACATTTTTTATATTTCAACACCCTTCCGGTTCTGGAATCTGTTTTCCCGCAAGGACAGGGGTCATTCCGGCCCACCTTAGCTTGGTGGGATTGCGCGGATTTGGCTGTTTGCTGCTGGGGACTAACCCCTAATTGCGCGGGGCTTTCTGGCGCGGCAGAAACCGGAAAATTAGCCAATTCCGGGTGGCTTAGTTCTTTAGGTAAAGAACTGAAAACCCCCTGGAACCTCTCCGGTTTAACCGGCTCTAATTTAAAAATAGTCTGCGCGGCATCTTCTTCAATAGCGCTAATCATCTGGCTGAACATCTCAAAGGCTTCACGCTTATACTCAATTAAAGGGTCCTTTTGCCCGTAAGCCCGCAGGCCAATACCTTCGCGCAAACTATCCATGGCATAAAGATGATCCTTCCATTTACTATCGATAATCTGCAAAAAAACCATCCGCTCTAAATTTCGCAATAACTCCGGGCCGATTAATTTCTCTTTATTTTCATAAGCCGCCAGCAGTTCCCGCGTTAATTTTTCCCCGGCATCCTGGGCGCTTTGATCATTAAATGTTCGCGCTTCTAATTGCAGGCCAAAATTTAAACCTATAAAACTAATTAAACCCGCGCTATCTAAATCAGAAGAATCAGATTGCCTATAAATTTTTAAATATTCCTGGGCCAGTTTAGAGATAATTTCAAGGATATTCTCCCGCAAAGAGAACCCTTCCAAAATCTGGCGGCGCTGGCCATAGATAATTTCTCTCTGTTTATTCATTACATTATCATACTCTAAGAGCTGCTTCCTGATTTCAAAGTTGTGCTGTTCCACCCGGCGCTGAGCAATCTCAATCGAGCCGCTAACCCAAGGATGTTCAATCACCTGGCCTTCTTCTAAACCCAGCTTTTCCATTAACCCGATGATCCTATCGGAACCAAACAAACGCATCAGGTCATCCTTCAAGGATACATAAAAACGCGAACTTCCCGGGTCACCCTGGCGGCCGCTTCGGCCGCGCAGCTGGTTATCAATCCGCCTGGCTTCATGGCGCTCAGTGCCTAAAACATGCAGGCCCCCTAATTCTACTACCTTATTATGCTCAATGGCCGCGGCGGATTTATAATGATCCAGAATCTTTTTATATTCAGCAGGGTAATTCGGGTCCTGGGGGTTTAATTTCTGTTTAGCCACATTTTTGGCTACAAACTCAGGATTGCCTCCCAAAAGTATATCTGTGCCGCGGCCGGCCATATTCGTAGCAATAGTTACGCCTTGATAACTGCCTGCCTGGGCAATAATTTGGGCCTCCATTTCATGATATTTAGCGTTTAACACCTGATGCTTAATCCCCCGGCGTTTAAGCGTCTCAGAGAGCCTTTCAGATTTATCAATCGTAATGGTGCCCACCAATACGGGTTTGCCCAAGTTACTCAACTGGGTAATTTCCTCAACTACCGCCGCGAATTTCTCTTCTTCGGTTTTATAAATACGATCCGGATAATTCTTGCGCACTAAAGGCTGATTGGTCGGTAAAACCACTACCTCTAGCTGATAAATACTTTTAAATTCATTAGCTTCCGTAAAAGCCGTGCCGGTCATTCCCGCCAATTTTTCATACATCCGGAAATAATTTTGAAAGGTAACCGTGGCTAAAGTCTGATTTTCCCGCTCAATTTTCAAGCCTTCTTTAGACTCGACAGCCTGATGCAAGCCGTCTGACCAGCGCCGCCCCGGCATCAGCCGGCCCGTAAATTCATCCACAATAATTACTTCCCCGTCCTTAACCACATAATCCACATCCGGCTGGAAAAACTCTTTTGCCCGTAAAGCCTGAATCGTATGGTGCCGGTATTCGATTGTCTCTAAGGCGTGCAGAGTATCCACGCCCCAAAGCTTAGAAGCTTTAGCCTCCCCGGCTTCGGTAAGCGCCGCGGTTTGAGCCTTCTCATCCGCCACGTAATCAAAACCTTGGCCTAAATCTATCCCTTTATATTTGGCGTCAATCTCATCGCGCTCCGTAACCCGGCGCCCATTTAATTGTTCAACTATTTTCTTAGCGGTATAATATTTTTCCGTGGATTCTTCCGCCGGCCCCGAGATAATTAAAGGGGTACGCGCTTCATCAATCAGGATAGAATCTACTTCGTCCACGATCGCGTAATAAAAAGGCCGCTGTACCAGGTCCTGTGTGGAATATTTCATATTATCGCGCAGATAATCAAAACCAAACTCATTGTTGGTGCCATAAGTTATATCGCAGGCATAAGCGATTTTTCTTTCCTCATCCGGCATATTATGCTGAATAGTGCCTACGGATAAACCTAAAAATTCATATATCGGCCCCATCCACTCCCGGTCGCGCCGGGCCAAATAGTCATTAACCGTAACAATATGCACGCCCTTGCCTAATAAAGCGTTTAAATATGCCGCTAAGGTGGCCACCAGGGTCTTGCCTTCCCCGGTAGCCATCTCCGCTATGCGGCCTTCATGTAAAATAATACCCCCGATAATCTGCACGTCAAAATGCCTTAAACCTATTGTGCGCCGGGACGCTTCCCTGACTACCGCGAAAGCCTCAGGTAAAATTTGGTCAAAAATTCTGTTGCGGCTAATTTTTAATTTCTCTTTTAATTTTTCCTTTTCTTCAGGCATCGCCACGTTCAGCATCGCCTGCTGCAGCGCCTCTGCCTCCTGGCCGAACTTTTCAGATTTATTTTTTAAATGCTCCCTAAACTCACCGGTCTTAGCGGCAAGCGCGCTATCGCTTAAAGCGCTGATTTGGCTTTCCCAAGAATTCACCAAGCTAACCAGCCGCGCCAGCTCAACCATCTTATTCATGGAAGGGCTGGGCATCTCAGCATGTAAGGTAATGTTTAATTCGGGAAATCTCTTTCTAATCAGGGCCTGCTTATTGTTAAGAATAATTTTTTTAATTAAACCTAGCATATTACTCCTATTAAGGGGGACAGTCATTTTTTCTTCAAAACGTCATTTAAAAAAATGGCTGTCCCCTAGAAATGTTTTTTAGCGCTAAACTTCAAGTAAGCCTCAATGAATTCATCCAGGCCGCCGTCTAAAATCTTTTGGCTATCCCCAGTTTCAAAATCTGTGCGATGGTCCTTGACTAAATTATAGGGATGTAAAACATAAGAGCGAATCTGGCTGCCCCACTCAATCCTCTTCTTATCTGAATCCTGCCGCTTTAATTCTTCTTCTTTTTTAACCTGCTGGGCTTCATAAATACGCGCCTTAAGTATCTTTAAAGCCGTTTGCTTATTTTGATATTGCGAACGCTCATTCTGGCATTGCGCGGTAATTCCACTGGGTAGATGGGTAATCCTGACCGCTGAATCCGTAGTGTTCACGCTCTGGCCGCCGGCCCCCTTAGCCCGAAAAACATCTACGCGTAAATCGCTCTCCTGAATTTTTAAATCTAATTCTTCTTCTATCTCCGGGATTACGTCCACCGAAGCAAAAGAAGTATGCCGGCGCGAATTCGCGTCAAATGGCGAGATACGCACTAATCGATGCACCCCCCGTTCCGCCTTTAAATAACCAAAAGCATAAGGCCCCTCAATGAGCAGAGTGACATTTTTAATTCCCGCTTCCTCTCCGCCAAGGATATCAATTGTTTTTACGCTATAACCATGGTTTTGGGCAAAACGGCTATACATCCTTAAAAGCATCCCTGCCCAATCGCAGGATTCCGTGCCGCCAGCTCCGGAATTAATACTTAAGATTGCGCTGTTCTTATCCAGCGCGGCCCCTAAAAGCGCCTGAAATTCCAACTTATCAATTATCTCACTCAGGCTCGCGGCATTGCGCGTTAAATCTAAAACCAAATCGCTATCGCCATCTTTAAGTAAAGGAATAAGTTCAGCCAGCTCCTGATATTTTTTATAGGCTGACTCCCAAGGCTCAACCGTCATTTTGAGGCTCTTTAATTCCTTGACGGCTTCCGTGGAGCGTTCCGGGTTATTCCAAAAACCTTCGCCCGACATCTCTTCGTTTAAAGCATCGATCTTTTGCCTTTTATGTACAACGTCAAAGATAACCTCTTAGGTTCTGGATCCTTACGCCAATCTCAACTACCTTAGTTTTAATTTCTTCAATCATGGTTATCTTAATCTCCTTATCTACCTGGATAAGGTGACTGTCACGTTTTTTGTGACTGTCACCTTATCTGAAAAGTGACAGTCACCAAGATCGTGACAGTCACTTTTCTATCTATTGTTAAAGATTCCAGCATTTAAAACAAACCTATGATTTCTTAATCCCTCTAAAAGCCAGCATAAATTCCTCGTGGCTGTCCGCGGCAAGCGCGGCATCCTCTAGAGTTACCAAATCATTCTGCACTAACTTAATTAAAGACTGATTAAATGATTGCATGCCAAATACCGATCCATCATCAATAAATCGCGGAATTTCCCAAATTTTTCCTTCACGGATTAAACGGCTGATTGTAGAGGTCAACAGCATTACTTCATAAGCCGGAAACCGGCCCGGGCCATTCTTAGCCGGCACCAGGCGTAAAGAAATTACTCCTTTTAAGAGCGTGGCGAGTTGATTCTTTACCTCTTGGTGTTGATGCGGAGGAAAAAGATTAATTAACCTTTCCACGGTCTGCGAAGCATTGATCGTATGCAAAGTGCTTAAAACCAAAACTCCCGTCTCCGCGGCCGCCATGGCGCTGGAAACAGTCTCATAATCACGAATATTACCAATAAACATAACATCCGGGCTTTGCAAAGTAAAAGTGCGCAGCGCCACCGGATAAGTAGGCACATCAATTCCCAGCTCCCGTTGATTGATAATTGACTGCTTATCCTCAAAGGTAAATTCAATCGGTTCCTCAACCGTTAAAACATGCTTCTTGGCATTATTATTTATGTATTCTATCATACTGGCAATCGTCGTGGATTTTCCGCTGCCCATACTTCCGGTTAAAAGTACCAGGCCCCGGGTTTCCAACGAAAGTTTTTTTAATATTTCCGCGGGAAGGTTTAGCTCCTCAAAAGAAGAGGCACTATTGCGGATATTACGAATAACGATGGAAGGCCAATTTCTTTGCGTAAATATACTCACCCGGAAACGCCGGTTAAATTCCGTCAGGTATACGGCAAAATCAACATCCAGCTTATTTTTAAAAGTCTCGCACTGTTTAGCGTTAGCCAGTTGTTCCACGGCAAACATTACATCCTCTACGCTTAAAATCTTGGTATCCATAGAAATAATCTTGCCGTCAATGCGTAAGCGAGGCGTACCTCCGGCCCGGCAAAAAAGATCCGAACCATCCCTAGCCACCAGCTCTTGCATTAATTTTTTAATATCCATATTTGTCCTCCGGAAATAATTAACATTAGAATCTAGGGGACGGTTCTCGTAAGAGAACCGTCCCCGTGTTTCTCTTAGATAAAGTGACTGTCACGCTCTTTGTGACTGTCACGCTCTTTTAGATAAAGTGACTGTCACGCTCTTTGTGACTGTCACTTTATTATATAATTATAACACTTTATTGCCTTTTAACGTAGGATTAAATTCCATGTATTTAGCCAACATCAGCCGAGTTTGAGCGTCAATCGCCGGAGCCGAACCAATAATCAATATGATGAACGGCACAAAAATCCATTCCAAAATTAAAAGCACATGCTTAAACCAGCTTATTCCTTTAGGCCGGGGAGGCAAAATTGTCCAGCTTAAAAATATCCAGGTCAAACTAGTCAAGAGCGTGAATTTAAACAACAAACCGGTAATCTTGGGCAAATTATAGGCAATAGCCATCTGGCTAAAAAACGCCCCGCCAAAAAGTATGGGCAGCGGCCCAATCACTACCAAAATTACCGCCCAGACCGCCCAGGTAACATGGCTCTCCAGAAGATGGAATGACCTTCTTAATTTATTAAACAGAGAAATATTCTTATTTTTAATAAAACCATTTACCACAAAAGGAAAGTTCTCCACCCCCCAGGCCCACCTTCTTTTCTGTTTATACTGCACAACTATGGTCCGCCAGATATTGCTGGAATAAGCCACATCCAGAGAAACCGTGACATATAACGGAACCACCCGATAATCTCCGTTATAATACAAATAACCTTTCCAATAAATCACCGAATCATCACTAATCATATTGGTTGGCCAGTAATCTATTTGGACTAAAGTCTTAAAACTCATACTATGACTGGAAAAGGTAACAAACTTTTCCAAACGCATACTTTCGATCATCTGGCAAAATGAACTGCTAATCTCAACTAGCCTGGCAAAAGACGGCGCCTGCCAGATATTATTATTATAAACCGGCATCGGCTGATAACTTGCCTGATGCCTCTTGGGAGAAGTCAGGAAATGATAACTTAAACAGCCAAAATATTCTTTATCCACGCAAGTATCCGCGTCAAAACAAGAAATTACTACCTGCTCATAAGCAATTCCCCGGATATCCAAAAATTTCCTGGCCTCTTTTGCCGACCAAGTAGCATTAGCGCCCTTAGTCCGGCTCTCTCCGGGCAAGCCATCAGGATGAAATGTTGACAAATACGCGCCAAACCTCTGGCTGAATTCTTCCTCTAAAATTAAAGCGTTATCCTGCGCACAGGTATTCCTTTCTTCAAAAGCCATCACCACGATGATCTTTTCTTGAGGATAATGGCTCCCGCTCAAGGCAGCCAGCGATGGCCGCAAAACCTCTACTCCCTCATTGTAAACCGGAAAGATTACTAACTGATACAATTCTGAAAAACCCAAGCCCGCGGGCAAGCTTCGGCAGCGCGCCAGCCAATCCTCATTCTTCTGGCGAAAAAGCCGCTGATGAGCCATTACCAGAAGAGTGGTTAAATACAGCGTGCGGATAATCCAATAAAAATCAAAAGAAATAATGATCATCGCGCTGGATACCGGATGCAAAAAAGACAATAAGATTAATAAAATAATTATACTCCAGGATAACCCTCCGGGTATAATTTCAAGAACGCGCTTTAAAAATAACTCCTTATTCACCGGGCTTCTCCTTTTATAGAAGAGTTGGCGCTTACCTTCAATTTGAAGGTGACTGTCACGCTCTTTGTGACTGTCACCTTTCCCGTCCCAATTTGAAGGTGACTGTCACGCTTTTTGTGACTGTCACCTTTCCCGTCCCAATTTGAAGGTGACTGTCACGCTTTTTGTGACTGTCACCTTTCCCGTCCATTTATCTTCTTCTACATTAATTTTTCTAATGAATAGAGCTCAGTACTCAACTTCAATTTATACAGATTATTATAAAAACTGCCATCGGGGCTTCTTTGGCTGTCGCTAAAATAAAGTGTGTCTTCTTTTGTATCGTAAAATACAGCCGCGCCCGCCTTAGATAATTCTACCAAATTAAGCGGCACTGCCCCCCAGCGAGATTCAATTACCCCAACATGCTTATCCGTCAATACCACTAAATGATAGCTGTCCGAATGCCAGAAAACATCATCGATTTTCTCTTGCGGGTAGTCCAAAAACACCGTGGAAGAATATTCATAATCCATCTGAGTATCAAAAAAAATCACGCTAATTTGATGCTGATTAAAAACAAATAATTTTTTTTTGTCAAAAGAAACCTCCCAGCCGTTAACCTGGGTAAACTTATCCGGAAGGCTGGCGATATCTTCGAAGTTACTGGCGTCTAAATTCGACCGATAGAGTACTTTTTTTTCTTGATCCAGGTAATAAACCGCTTTTTTTTCAGGGTCAACGCGAAAAGAAGAAAACTTTTCCTGGTTTAACTGCTGCAGGTTAGGCCGCTCGGGAAAAAGAATAACCTTATCTATCCGGCTAACCTTACCTGCCTCGACTTCCACCTGTGCCTTCCAGGGATAATGCCGCGCTAATTCTAAAGTAACTTTATAGGCGCCGGGAAGCAGCTCCTGCATACTGGCGGGGCTTTTTTCAGGAATAAGCTTACCGTTAAGATAAATCTTGGCGCCTGCGGGCTGAGTCTTGACAAAAATTAACCCGGTCTTGACGAATTTTAGAGTCTGGGTATTGAATTTATACCCTAAAGCAAAAGCCAGAATAAAAGGCAGGCCAATGAAAAATAGAAGCACGCTTAGATAAAACAACAGCCCTCTTGTTTTTTGAAAATTTAACATTTTTGAATCCAGGGGACGGTTCTCTTTTTTAGAGAAAGGTGACTGTCACGCTTTTTGTGACTGTCACCTTTCCCCTTTATCTCTCATCTTCCGATTAATGCTTTTCTGCGCAAAACGTGGTGATAACTCAAAGCAAACCTATGCGCCTCATCGCGGACACGGCGGATTAAATTTAATTCCGGGGACACGACACTTAATTCTACCTTGTTAAAATTAGAATTAAGTGTCGTGTCCCCGGAATCAGGCTGAAGTGTCGTGTCCCCGGAATCAGGCTGCCAGCAATAAATATTCTCTTTCTTCTTGGCAATACTCACCAGCGGAATATACAAATTTAATGCTTTAAGCTCACGGGCAGCAGTTAAAAGATGCCCTTTGCCTCCGTCAATCAGCACTAAATCCGGCAAGGCTTTCTTTTCTTTCAACAGCCGCCTATAGCGCCGGCGCACTACTTCAGCCAGCATTTGATAATCATCAATTCCGAAGATGGTTTTTATGCGAAAACGGCGGTAGTTATTTTTATCCGCCTGGCCATTGTAAAAACTTACCATTGCTCCCACAGCCTGCTTACCCGAAAGATTAGAAATATCAAATCCTTCAATCCTGGACGGCAAATTTTTTAAGCCCAAGCTTCTCTTAAGCAGCTCTAACTCATTCTTGCGGCTAGAGCCATCTGGCTGGCCAGACATTCTAGTCAAAGTAATAATTTGATCGCGCATCCTGGCTGCCGCTTCAAAATCTCCAACACCAGATTTATCCCGCATAGATTTAGTCAGCTTGCGAATTAATAAATCCCCTTTACCTTCTAAAATTAGAATAATATTATCCAGGCGGCGTTTATATTCTTTTTGGCTAATCTTGCCGATACAGGGCGCTGGGCAAAGATTAATCCTGTGGTAAATGCAGCTTTTCTTAGGTAATCGCCGGCATGAACGATAGGCAAACTCAAGCCGGATTATTTTAAGAACGCTTTTTAGAAGCTTGGTGTTGGTGTAAGGCCCCAGATAGCGCCCAGCCGCGTTATTTTTCTGGCGCGTAATTTGAATCGCGGGAAATTTTTCCCGCGAGATCCTTACAGAAGGAAAACTTTTATCATCCTTTAAAGAGGTATTATACCTGGGATTAAACTCATGAATAAGCTTAAACTCCAGCAATAAAGCCATCGCCTCGTTAGCAGTTAACTTAAATTCAATATCGGCGGCCTTAGAGATTAAAGCCGTGGTTTTGCTGGACAGTCCCCTGCCCAAATAACTAAACAAACGTTTTTTTAAGGAATTGGCTTTACCAATATAAATTACCCGGCCCAAACAATCCCGCATGAGATAAACACCCGCGGAATCCGGAGCTGACAAAATCTTTTTTCTTAATTCCGATAATTGTTCCATAGGTTAAGTTCTTAAGTTTTTATAAATCAGCCAATTCATAAGTTCTTTAAGTTCAGCTACTTTAAAAATAAAACAAAAAAGTATATAAGCTATTGCCCCGCAAAATAACGCCCAGCCGAAATTTAACGCCCGGTTTACCAAAAAACATACCGCGGCCATACACAAGGCAGCAGCCAGAATACGCAAAAAAGAATTTAATATTTTACGCTCTCCAAAACCGCCCAGGCGCCGGCTAAGAATAAAAAATAAAAATAAAAAAGAAATTATCCCTGAAATTGAGGTCGCCAAAGCCAAGCCTCCAATTTTAAGCGGAAACATTAACAGCGCGTTGAGAATAACATTCATCAACAAGGCAAGGCCGGCTATTTTGGTAGGAGTAACCGTATCCTTAAGCGCGAAAAAACAGGCCTGTAATATCTTAGTGCCTCCGTAAGCCGCCAAGCCAATACTATAAAAAAATAAAGCATTGCTGGTTAATCGAGCACAGTTAAAATCAAATTTGCCCCCGCCAAAAAGAGTAGAAACTAAAGGGCCGGCTAAAACCATAAAAAGCGCGCTGGCCGGCAGCATCACAAAAAAAACTACGCGTACCCCCCAGGAAAGCGTAGTTTTAAGGTTTTCCTGATCTTCCTCTAGTACCTGGGTAGAGAAAGTAGGCAAAATAGCCTGGGCAATAGCATTACTAAAAATGCCGATGGGAAATTGTATTAGCCGGTAGGCAAAATAAAGCACCGCGACTCCTCCATCTCCCACAATAGCGGCTAATGAGCCAAAAATTGAATCCACGAAATTATTTAATTGGTAAATTCCGGAACTAGCCAGCCGCGGCAGCATTAATTTTCTGATTTGTATTACACCGGGATGCTTCAAATCCAAAATAAACTTCAGGCGTAACCCCTTTTTATATAAAAGAGGGACCTGGACTGCCAGCTGTAAAATACCTCCCAATAAAACCCCGGCGGCCAGCCCGCTGGTGCCTTCTCCAAAAAGCAGGGCGCAAACAATTATCGCGATATTTAAAAAACAGGGCGCCAGTGCTGAGGCCGCGAAGCTCTTCAGCGAATTAAGCACCGCCATGGCATAAGCAGCCAGGCCGATAAGTAAAATGTAAGGAAATATAATCCGGTTTAAATTAATCGTCGCTTGCAGTTTATCCGCGGATCCGATAAAACCCGGGGCAATCAGGCGCACAATCAAAGGAGAAAAAATTATTCCCAATATCGTTATCGCGCTTAAAACCACCGCCAAAAGATTAAGTAAGATATTGGCCAGCTCCCAAAACTCTTCTTGGGAGCGCTTAAGGCTATACTCACTTAAAACCGGAACAATTGCCGCGTTAGAAGCGCCTTCCCCCACTAAATCGCGGAAAAGGTTAGGAATGCGAAAAGCGATAACAAAAGCCTGGGCATACAGGTATACTCCGAATAACCGGGCAATAATTATATCCCGAATAAAACCTAGAATGCGCGAAGCAAGGGTAGCCAGGCTGATTATCGAAGCCCCGCGGGCAACCGCTTGATTTTGACTGCCACCTGAGTATTTGTTTATTGACATAGAGGATTAATTATGCTAATAATATTGCCTATCGTCATAAATTTAACTAACACTACAAATCGTGTCATTGCGAGGAGTCCGCCAACGCTTCAGTGGCGGACGACGAAGCAATCTTAAAAATTAAGGAGAATCCATGCCCAGACGCAGAACATCATTAAAAAGCAACCGCGCGAATAAAAGAAAACATACCCGGAATCTTAAAGTAAAGGGGCAGCTTAAAAAAACAATTAAAAAGTTTCATGAATTACTCACCAAAGAAAACACCGCTGAAGCTAAAACATTCATTTCTAAGGTTTTTTCTCAGCTGGATAAAGCCGCCAAGAAAAATATAATTCATCCGGCCACTGCTAACCGCAGAAAATCGCGCCTGATGCGCCGCTTAAGCAAACCCGCATAAACTCACTACTAATTTCCCCAAAAAGGTGACTGTCACGCCCTTTGTGACTGTCACCTTTCTTTCGCTTCAGAAAAGTGACTGTCACGCCCTTTGTGACTGTCACTTTTTTCTTTTTTTCGCTTAAAAACTACATAAACTCACTACTAATTTCCCCGGAAAGGTGACTGTCACGCCCTTTGTGACTGTCACCTTTTTTTGTCACCTTTTTTCGCTAAAAACTACATAAACTCACTACTAATTTTTCCAAGGCAAAAGCAGGTTTTAACCTGCCGGTTTTTATTTCCAGGTCAGCCCCTAAAAGAAGTTTTAGTTTCTTTCTGGCGCTTAAACTCTGAATATCCTGCGCCTGCCAGGCATAACGCAACCCCCCCAGAATACGTTCCGGAGCCTCTCCGTTTCTAAGCAGTTGATTCAATAGGCGCAAAGCGGAATCTGTTTTTCTTAATTCAATCTGCCGATTCAGGGTGAAGGTATCCGGGTTAACGGTTTCCTTAAAACGCAAAAGGCTTGCGCGCGCAGAGATTCCTTTAATAAACTCATCTTTATAATTATACTGCGCTAAATCTAAAACCAGGATTAATTGCGGATGCGGTTTTTTAGAAAAAGCCAGAAGAAAATCCCGGGATTCCTCATCCAAGAGCTGCGCGTCTTTAATCACAATGATTCGTTTGGCGCTTTTTAGCGGGATAGCCAAAAACCGTTCTTGAATATCTTTCAAGGTTACTTCTTTGGCGTATAATGTATCCGAATTGAAATCTTGCAGATCAGGGGAAAGGAATTCCTGCTTTATTTTCTTAAGCTGAATTTCTTTGGCCGCGATATCCTGGCCGATAAGTAAATAAACCATATCACCATTGCTCAACTGTGCGTTCAACGATGCGGCGGGCAAGATCTTCTACCGCGTTAGTCACGGCCGCGGCTTCTGTAGAGGTAGAATTAACCAAGTAAGAATAATTACCGTTAAAATTATTCTCCTGCCAAACCAGCTTATTCTCTTTAGTATCCCAAAGGGTTAAATTTACATAAATATTGACGCGGTATTCAGTAACCTCATCACTATTCTGGTTATAACTTAAAGGGTCTTTACGGTACTCAACCAACTCCCCTTTTAACACTAAATCCGCGGCCGCCTCTTTTACGGGCTTGAGATTTCCGTCAAAAAGATACCGGTTAATTACCTTTTTAGTAATATCTGTCTCTAACATCGGCCGGTAGATGCGGTATTTATTCGCGGAAAATGATTCAACAGTTATATCCACTTTATTCAGAAAAGGAGCGATATAGATTGTATTATAATTTCCGTAAAGCATCGAACGGGTAGTATAACCGCAACCGGAAAGGGCAGTGGTAAGCAGGTAGAATGTAGTAGATAGGATTACGAAAAAACCGATTTTATTTTTCATTTTTTTGCTCCATGATCTGTAGTCTAGCCGCGGCCTGCGTTGCCCAAGGGCTCTGCGCGTAATCATTAATTATACTATTATAATAAATTTCTGCGGAATCAAAAGCTTTTTGTTTTTCATAAAAAAGCGCGATATTGTAGCTTGCTTCTGCCTCTTTTTCCATGATTTGGCCGATATTTTTTTCCGCATCCATTGAAAGCACGGCATCCGGATGCTCCCTGACAAACTCCTCAAATTTCTCCTTAGCCGCTTGAGCCGAACCTTGATCATAAGCAAAACCTTTGGATAAGTTTGCCCGGCAGGAAGCAATTTGAAATTTAGCTGCCGCTGACCATTCGCTATCCGGGTAACGGGAAACCACCTTATTAAATTCCTCCTCGGCTTCGTAATAACGCATTAATCCTTTTAAAACCAGGCCTAATTTATACTGCGCTTGGGGAGCCAAAGGCCCATAGGTGGAATTTTCTACTACCTTACCGAATATCTCAATCGCCGGATTCTCAACGGGTAAAGTTACTCCTAAGGTTTTACGCTTTTGGCCAGCCATAAACCTCTCGGCAATCTTATACTCCAGTTCAATAATTTCCTGAATGCGCTGGCTAAACGGATATTTATCCACCACCATCTGGTAAGCCTGATAGGCTTCATATAATTTACCCTGTTTGTCTTCAGTTAAGCCTAAATAATACTGGCTCTCGGCAGCCTCGGCGCTCTTAGGATAAGCCTTGAGCAGCTTACGAAATTCCCGCTTGGCCTCCTCATATTTATTATTATCAAAAAAAGACTTGGCAAACGCAAACTGTTCCCTAGGATTGTCCTTAGGCAGGTTCTTGGGATTAACCCACTTCCCGCTCTTAGGGGTCCAGATCCAATAAGCCTGCGCCGGCTGGATAGCTAGAAAAGAAATTATCAATAAACTTAAGATTACGCGCTTCATAATATGATGAATTTACCATAGCCAGAAGGCTTTGTCAAAGATAAGTTTTAAAATCAAGGGGACGGTTCTCTTTTTAAGAGAACCGTCCCCGGGATTTTATGCTAAAACAAAGGTGACTGTCACGCCCTTTGTGACTGTCACGCCTTTTTGACAAAGGTGACTGTCACGCCCTTTGTGACTGTCACGCCTTTTTGACAAAGGTGACTGTCACGCCCTTTGTGACTGTCACCTTTGTTTCACCTTTGTTTTTTGCTAAAAATAAATATACGCCAAAGGCAGTTTAATCAAAGCGGCATTGATATTTAAAAGCAAAGTAATCAGCGCCGCAGTAGGCAGGCTAAAAAGATTGGCTAAATCCGGGCAAATCAGGCCGGATAAAACCAGGGTAAACCCGCATAAAGTAATCAGCGTGGCCAGCGGAACAATCAAAATATTCGCTAAGACAGTTACCAGAGAAATAATTCGAAAATTTAAAGCAATAATTACCAGCGTGCCCATCCAGGCGGAAAATGAAACTAAACAGCCTTCCAGGATAAATTTTAATATTCTGATTCTACAGGCCTCCAAGCGTGCCAGGGCTTTTAACTTGGGGTAAAAATATACGATGGCCAGCACACTAATAAAAGAAAGCTGAAAACCAATATCAAGAAGCTGCCGGGGATTAGGCACCAGGATAAATAACGCCGCGCTCGCCAGAGAATTATAGATATCCGGTTCCCTTTTTAAAAGATACGCCGCCAAAAAAACTAAACCCATAACCGTCGCGCGAATAACCGGATTAGTCGCTCCGGTGATGGCGCAATAAATAAGCAGGCAAATCGCAATCAGGATAATCCGTGCCTTACGCCTAAAACGCAGGATTTTAAGCAATAAATTAATCGTAAAAGCCACAATGCCTACGTTAAAACCGCTGACGACCAAAATATGCACGGTGCCGGATTTAACCATGGAATTATTTACCAGCCAGGGGATATCGCGCTTTTGGCCTAAAACCATCGCCGAAAGTATGCTTGCCGGTAAGGCTGGAAGGTACCGGCTAATCACCTGTTCCAGATAATAACGCAACCCAAGGCATTCCCGGATAATTTGACCGAACAAGGTGACTGTCACGCTCTTTGTGACTGTCACCTTGTCCTCCGGAATAACCTGCACGCTCTTTTGACCGGATAAAGTGACTGTCACTCTCTTTGTGACTGTCACTTTATCCGTCACGCTCTTTGTGACTGTCACTTTATCCTCCGGACCGGGAAAGGTGACTGTCACGCTTTTTGTGACTGTCACCTTGTCCTCCGGAATAACCTGTAAGCTGCTTTTTATATGCATGATTAAATAAATACTCTGCCGCGCCAGAAAATCCCGATAACCCCGGCTGGGGCCGAAACCAGGCGGCCGGCTTAAATTACCCATCAGCGTTAAATTATCCCCGTAATTTAATTCCTGCTCAAAATCCATTTTAACCAGCACCTCTCCGCGGCATTTATATCTTAATTTATCTGCTTGAATTTGGCGCGCGCGTAAAATAAACCAAAAATGATTATTTTTAAATTCCGGCTGGCTAACGATAAACCCATCCAGCCGATATAGCGAGTTGCCTTGATCAGCCGCCAACTTACGAATATGGCAATTAGATAATACCCAGGAATTCCTCAGGCTTAAGTAACCGATCAGCAGTGTTAAAAATAACACCAAAATTAGAAATACCCCATTCTTTCTTCTCCCTAAAGCCGCGCCGGCAAAAACCGCGATGGCCATAGCCGTAATTACCCAAAAATTAATCCGTATCCAGCCGCCCAAAATAATTCCCAGGCAATAAAATACGGCTAAAATTACCAGCGGCCTTTTCATTCAATAAAGAAAAGCTCTTTTAATTTCTCATAGCGCTGATCACCAACACCTTTTACTTCTTTTAACTCTTCTAAACTGCCAAACGCTTTACGAAAATTTCGATACTCGATGATCCGTTGGGCTAATTTCGCGGGAACACACTTAGTCCCGATTAACTCTGCCAAACTTACTTGATTAAGGTTTAACCTGGCTAATTGAATCTGCGGGTAAACCACCCCCTCCATCCGGCAGTTAACCTTAACTAAATTACTTAAAACTAGCCCGCAAAGCGCCAGGCCTAAGAGAAACAAAATAACTTTTTTTTCTTCAGAAGTAAAATTAAGCATCACTAACCCCTCCTGCTTTAATAGACGTTAAAAAAAGATAAATCTAACCAAAAATAACGGGGACGGTTCTCTTTGCCAGAGCAAGGTGACAGTCACAAAAAGCGTGACAGTCACCTTGCTCTGGCAAAGGTGACTGTCACGCTTTTTGTGACTGTCACCTTTGCCAAAAAAAACAGAACCGTCCCCTGATTTTACTGATATTCCCTGTTTTTACTGATATTTTAGTGTATACTTGCTTTATGCCTAAAAAAATCCTGGTGATTGACGATGACTATAATATCGCCAAAAAGAGTAAAGAAGAATTACTTAAAGCAGGTTATACAGTAGTTATTGCCTACAGCGCTAAAGAAGGGATGGAAAAACTAAAAGCGGAAAAACCGGATTGCGTGCTCCTGGACCTGGTTCTGCCGGATGAAAGTGGATTCAAAGTTGCCCAGGATATCAAAGCCTTGCCGGAATTCGCGGATATCCCAATTATTGCCGCCTCCCTAAAACACGAAGAAGTTGACAAACATATTGCCGCTAAAAGCGGAATCACCGTCTACGTCGAAAAACCTATCGACTACCCAAGATTACTTTTTGATATCAAGGATGTTTTAGGCGGGTAAAACAAGGGGACGGTTCTCTTAAGAGAACCGTCCCCGGGATTTTAGTTTTGAAAACCAGTCAGTGGAGAAAGGTGACTGTCACGCTTTTTGTGACTGTCACCTCTGCCAAAAAACAGAACCGTCCCCATGTTTTTAGTTTTGGATTCTAAACGACGATATTGACGAGTTTTTGCGGGACAATGATAATTTTCTTCGGGGCTTTGCCTTCTAACCAAGGAATCAATCTCTCGTCTTTCCGCACTAATTCCTTAAGTTTATCTTCAGAGATATCGCGGGGAACTTCAATTTTACTGCGCAGCTTACCGTTAACCTGAATTACTAACTCCACATTTTCTTCTACTAAAAGCCCGGCATCATATTGCGGCCAACTGGACTTAAAAATACTCTCCTGATTGCCTAAAATCTGCCATAATTCTTCGGCAAAATGCGGGACAATCGGGCTAAGCATTAGAACCAGTTTAGAAAAAACACCTTTATCGGCGCCATACTGGTAAATTGTATTGGTCAACTCCATAAAGCTGGCAATGGCGGTATTAAATTTAAATTCATTAAAATCCAAACTTACTTTTTTTATGGTTTTATGTAAACTCTTTAATACCTCTTGGCCCGCCTTATCCTTCAAGTTATCCTGAATCCTCCAAACGCGGTTTAGAAATTTAAATGCCCCCTCTAATCCACGCTCATCCCACTCCAGTTCTGTTTCCGGCGGAGCGGCAAACAAAATAAACAAACGCAAAGCATCCGCGCCATAATCTTTAATCATCGAATCCGGGTCCACGATATTACCCCGCGACTTTGACATCACTTCACCGTCTTTTAAAACCATGCCTTGAGTAAGCAGCTTCTTAAACGGCTCATTGAAATCTACCAGCCTTAAATCCTGAAAAAACTTGGTAAAAAACCGTGAATATAATAAGTGCAGAATCGCGTGCTCAATGCCGCCGATATACTGATCCACGGCCATCCAATATTTAGCTTCCTGCGCGTCAAACGGCGCGTCATTAAATTTAGGCGAGCAGAACCTTAGAAAATACCAAGAGGAGTCAAAAAAGGTAGCCATAGTGTCGGTTTCCCGCCTGGCTTTCCCTTGACATTGAGGGCATTTTACTTCTACAAATTCTTTAACCTTATTCAAAGGGCTGCCGCCTTCTCCGGTAAAAGGCGCCTCAGCAGGCAATTCTACGGGAAGATCTTTATAGGGAACCGAAACAATACCGCACTTAGGGCAATAAATTATCGGAATCGGCGTGCCCCAATATCGCTGACGAGAGATTAGCCAATCACGCAGGCGCCAATGCGTCTGAATTTTTCCGGTGCCTTTAACCTCCAGCCATTGCGCAATTTTTATTTTTGCTTCCTGGTTAGGCAAGCCATCAAACTGCGCGGAATTAACCTGCACACCGTCGCCCTCATAGGCCTCCGTCATTCCCGCGGAAGCGGGAATCTTTTTTAGATCCCCGATTAAACCATTCGGGGATGACAACTCTGCCCCCCAAATAACAATCCTCATGGGCAAGCTATGTTCCTTAGCAAAAAGAAAATCCCGTTGATCATGCGTAGGCACGGCCATAATCGCGCCAGAACCATATTCCATCAAAACATAATCCGCGATCCAAATCGGCAGCTCTTCATTATTCACCGGATTAATCGCGAAACTTCCCGTAAAAACCCCTTCTTTTTTCAGATCCGGCGCGGCGCGTACCATTTTACTCTCACCAGCCGCCTTTTTAATAAATTCTAAAACTTCTTTTTCCTGGGGTTTACCTTTAATTAAATCTTTAACTAGCGGATGCTCCGGGGCTAAAACAATATAAGTTGAGCCAAAAATAGTATCCGCCCGGGTGGTAAACACCTCAATTACCTTAGCGCTGTTCTTCAGGTGAAAATAAATATTCACCCCAATGCTTTTACCAATCCAATTATTCTGCATGGCCAAAACCCGAGCCGGCCAATTTTTAAGCTGGCCTAAATCTTCTAGTAATCTTTCCTTATATTCAGTGATTTTTAGATACCATTGATCTAAATCCTTTTGCTGGACTTTTGCCTGGCACCGCCAGCAGCCGCCATCAACCACTTCTTCATTAGCCAGGGTTGTCTGGCAGCCCGGGCACCAATTAACTGCCGAGGCCTTCTTATAAGCCAAGTTACGTTCGAACATCTTTAAAAAAATCCACTGATTCCATTTATAATAATCACTTTGACAGGTAGAAACCTCCCTCTCCCAGTCATAAGAAAAACCCATCTTCTTTAATTCCGCCTCCATCTCTTGAATACATTTACGCGTCCAATCAGCTGGCTTAGTTTTATTTTTTATCGCCGCATTCTCCGCTGGCTGGCCAAAAGCGTCAAAACCCATCGGGTGCATTACGTTATACCCCTGCAGAACCTTGAACCGGCTGGCCACATCGCCAATCGTATAATTACGCACATGGCCCATATGGATTTTACCGGAGGGATAAGGAAACATTTCCAATAAATAGTATTTTTTCTTTGCCGGGTCAGCCTGCGCGCGAAAGGCATGGCTATTCTGCCAAATCTTTTGCCATTTCTCTTCAATCTTCTTAAAATCGTAATACATTTTATTTACGGCCCAGCTTTCTTACCAAAGCCATATTTTCTTTATCGCTATCCGGAGTGCTTTTAGGTGTCTCTAAAATCATCGGAATATTTTTAAGTTTAGGATGGTTAATAATTCTTTTCATCCCGGCCAGGCCAATATGGCCTGCTCCGATATGGTCATGCCGGTCATGATGGCAGCCTAGCTCACCGGCCGCGTCATTGAGATGGATTAACTTAACCAACTTAATCCCCGCCATCTCCTGGATCTCATCAAGCATTTTTTCCAGGCCTTGCTTAGTCGATAAATTATAGCCGGCTAAATAAGCGTGCGCGGTATCTAAACACAAGCCTACGCGCGATTTATCTTTTAAACCCTTTAAAATCTTATGCTGATGATAAAACCTATAGCCTAGCCAGGATCCGGAACCGGATGTATTTTCTAATAAAATGCCTACTTTTGAACCCCGGGTTTTCTCCAGGATGCTGTCTAATGCCTTTACCAGCCTCTTAATCCCGGCATCTTCAGAGGTCTCTTTATGGCTGCCCATATGGGTAACAATAAAATCAGCGCCTAATTTTTCCGCCTCCTGAATATCTTCAATATAAGCCTGGATAGAGCCATAATACAGCCGGAGATCCGGCGAAGCCAGGTTAATCAGGTAGGAGATATGAATAAAAACCGGGTTGATTTTATATTTCTTGCGCCGGGCAATAAACTCCTTAATATCTTCAGGAGTAATTTGACTGCCGTTACGCCAGGACTGCGGAGAGCGGCTGAATATCTGCATGGTGTCACACCCTAAATCATGGGCAATATCCAACGCCTGATAAATCTTCCCCGCTCCAGAAACATGCGCGCCTAGGATCATAATATTTTAAAACACGGGGACGGTTCTCGTAAGAGAACCGTCCCCGTGTTTTTCAAAACTTAATAGAGAACCGTCCCCGTGATTCTTGGTAAATTAATAATGAAAAAGTGGAGCTGGAGAGGATCGAACTCTCGACCCCTTGCATGCCATGCAAGTGCTCTCCCAGCTGAGCTACAGCCCCCCAAAATTTAACTATTGACCTTTGCTATTTTAGAATATAAAATGCTTAACGTCAACCTAAAAATCTTTGCCGAGGTGGCGGAATGGCTTACGCGGCGGTCTCAAAAACCGTTGAGGGCAACCTCATGAGGGTTCAACTCCCTCTCTCGGCACTTTTAAAATCAGGGTACGGTTCTCTTTGCCAGAGCAAGGTGACAGTCACAAAAAGCGTGACAGTCACCTTGCTCTGGCAAAGGTGGCTGTCACGCTTTTTGTGACTGTCACCTTTGCCAAAAAAATAGAACCATCCCTTGATTCTTATTTAATATAAACAGCAATTGCCTGATAAATACGCTTGGCGATAATTTGATAACCGCGGGCATTCGGATGGAAAAAATCGCTTTTCATCTCCGGATTAGTAATAATCTTATTTAATAGGACCGGAATAAATACCGCTTTTTTCTGCGCCGCCAGCTTCTTAAAAGCCGCTCGATACTCCTGAAAAAATACCCCCGCGCTAATATCCGCCAAAGCCGCCATCGCGCCCTTAGCCTGAATTCGCTCAATAATCACCGCTAAATTTTTAACCGTGTTCTCCTTAGGAATTTTTTTAAGAAAATCGTTTCCGCAAAACTCCACAATAACCAGCCGCGGGTTTTTAGCCAAAACATCATTATCTAATCGTTCTAAAGCGGCAAAAGTAGTATCTCCATCTACCCCGGAATTAATCACCGGTAAAGTTACCAATTTACCTAAGGCTGTGGGATAATCTTCCCCGGGATTCGCCCCGTAACCAAAAGTAATGCTATCTCCGAAACAGATTATATTTTTTCCGGCATTCCCTGAATTTCTAATCTCAGGCTTAGAGCAGCCCGCCAAAATTAAAATAAGCGCAAACACCAAGCCAATAGCCGGACAATTCACACTTCCTGCCCAGCACCGAGAACCTAACACCGAAAACCTAAAATTATTTTTCTTCATATTTTAACCGCAGCTGCCCACAGGCAGCATCAATATCCTGCCCGCGCTCTTTTCTTAAGGTAACGTTAATTCCGGCTCCAAACAAATAATCCTTAAAAGAAACTATCTCTGAAATTTCCGGAGGAATAACCTTTAATTCGGGTATAGAATTTGCCGGAATCAGATTGACCTTGGCTAATCTTAAATCCTTCAGCAGCTTAACTAAATTTTGCGCCGCTGCTAAATCAGCATTAATTCCCTTGATTAAAATATACTCAAAAGTAATCTGCCGGTTAGTTTTAGCAATATATTCCTGGCAGCATTTAATTAAATCTGCTAAAGGATACTTCTTATTCACCGGCATAATCTGTGAGCGTAATTTATCACAAGCGGCATGCAAAGATATGGAAAGCTCTATCTGTAAATCCTCACCTTGCAATCTTTTTATTCCCGGGATAATCCCGCAAGTAGAAATAGTAATCCGCCTGGCCCCAATATTAAAAGCCAGCGGCGAATTAATCAGCCGGATCGCGCGCAATACGTTTTCATAATTATCCAGCGGCTCGCCAGTGCCCATAAACACAATATGGCTAAGTTGGCCGCCGGAGGAGTTATTCTTTAAATAAAGCACCTCGTCCAAAATTTCGCCGCTGGTTAAATTACGCTTAAACCCCTTTAAAGCGCTGGCGCAAAAATTACAGCCAAATTTACAACCCGCCTGCGCTGAAATGCATCCGGTCACCCTCCTTGCCGCGGGGATGCTTACTGCTTCCACCAAATTCTTGTCGGTTAACTCAAAAAGAAATTTAGTTGTCCCGTCGCTAGACTGCCCTAAATCCGCGAGCTCTAATCCCAAAATACTAAATTCAATTGCCAAGGCTTTTCTTAAAGCCAGGGGTAAATTACTCATCCGGTTAAACTCATAGGCCCCTTTCTGGTAAATCCAATTGAATATCCCCTTGGCGTGGTATTTAGGGCTGCCCCAAGAGAGCAATTTATCTTCCAACTCTTTTAAGCTTAATTCCTTAATGTCTTGCATAATAATTAAAACCTGAATCCCGGGGACGGTTCTATTTTTTACTACCGTCATTCCCGTGAAAACGGGAATCTGATCCCCGCTTTCGCGGGGATGACGTTTAAAAAAAATAGAACCGTCCCCTGGTTTTTAAAGAATCGAACCATTCCTGAGTTTATCCTTATCAATCTTACCCGCGCGATTCTTAGGAAGCGCTGGGCAAAACTCAAAATAATGCGGAATCTTAAAATGCGCCAAATGCTGGCGCAGGAAATAACGCAAATCTCCTTCGCTAATATTCTTGCCTTCCTTAAGCACCAAAAATGCTTTAGGCACCTCTCCTCTTAATTTATCCGCTATCCCGACTACCGCTGCCTCGGCGATATCCGGGTGTTTTTGCAAACTCGCCTCTACCTCCGGCTCAAAAACAATCTCTCCGCTGACTTTAATCATCTCTTTTTTTCTGCCCACAATATAAAGAAAACCTTCCGCGTCAAACCTCCCCAGGTCCCCGGTATAAAACCAACCGCCTCGTATCGCCGCTTGGGTTAATAACTCATCCTTAAAATACCCCCGGGTCACTACCCAGCTTTTTACTGCCACCTCGCCTATCTGGCCAGAAGGCAGCTCTTGGCCGTTCTCTGAAAATATCTTGACCGCGATCCAGGGCGCCGGACGGCCCACGCTTTCGATATTTTTTGAGCCCATCGGCAAAACCACCGTCGGAGCGTTAGTCTCGGTCAGCCCCCAGCCATTTAACAGGCAGGCCCGCGGGCAAAATTCCTGGAACCTGCGCAAAGCCTCCGGTGAATTCGACGCGCCAAAAGTAACAATCCAGCGCAAACTGGATAAATCAAAGGTCTCAAATTCTTTTAACTGCAAAAGCGCGTAATACATTGAAGGGACAATCCAGAAAAAATTAACTTTATAATTTTGTATGTTCCTTAAAAAATCCAGCGGCATAAAACGTTCCATCAGCACCATCGTCAGCCCAAAGGTAACCGTATTCTGAATATAAATCAATCCCCCTAAATGCGAGAATGGCAAAGCGCACAAAGTGGTATCTTTAGCGCTTAAATCCGAATTCACGAAGAAAGCCATGGATTTCGGCGGAGCATCCAGTTGAGCGTAACTGATTAAAACACCCTTAGGCTTACCGGTAGTACCGGAGGTATAAAAAATTATGGCGCAATCATCTTCCTTAATCTCTACCCCTGGAGCGCGATTCTCTCCCTCTGCCAGAAGCTTTTCGAAACTTAAGCTTTCCTTATCTTCTGATTGACAGGAAATAATATTTTCCAATAAAGGAAGGTTGGCCTTCAGGGAAGAAAATGAAATGTTAGCTTTATGTTTAGTGATCAGAATTTTTGCTTCAGCATGGCTCAGGCAGGAAATAATTTCATCTTCCGTAAACATAAAATCCAAAGGCACACTGCAGGCGCCAATGGACCAAATAGCCAGATAACTATAAATATATTCCGGCCAATTCGGAAGATAAATCGCCACTTTATCGCCGGGCCTTACCCCGAGCTTAAGCAGGCCCTGGCTAAGAGAAAAAACTTTATCTTTTAGCTGGGCAAAAGAAATCTGCTCCTGGCGAAAGATAACCGCCGGTTTACGCGCGTAAATCTTAACGCGCTCTTCTAAAACTTTAACAGTATCCATACCAGTAACTAACTAACGGTTTACCCTCAACAGACTGATCCAAGATAACATTCTTGACACGGGTGTATTCTAAAAAACCTTCACGGCCTAATTCTTTGCCGAAACCGCTCTGCTTAAATCCGCCGTAAGGAAGTTGGTTATAAAACATACCATAAGTATTAATCCAAACCGTGCCGGCATTAATTTTGCCGGCTAACTCCTGCGCTAGAAATAAATCTTTGCTCCAGATACAAGCAGCCAAACCAAAATCCACGCTGTTAGCTAAGTTTGCCGCCTCATCTGAGCCTGAAAATTTATGAATCAAAACTACCGGGCCAAAAACCTCTTCTTTAAATACATGCGAATGCGCGCCTGCGCCTGCTAATACCGTGGGCTCAAAAAAATAACCATTTTTTAATTCCGCGTTTTCCGGTATTTTCCCGCCGCAAACTACTTGAGCCCCTTCAGCTTTGGCTTTCTCAATATAGGCAGCTACTTTTTTACGCTGCGCGTCGCTAATCAAGGGGCCCATCTGAGTCTCGAGGCTGTCGGCTAAACCTAATTTTATGCGCTTGGCCTTTTCGGCAAAACTAGACAGAAAATTATCGTAAATTGCCTCTTGCACAAAAATCCGGGACATCGCCGTGCACATCTGGCCCTGATTTAGAAAAATCGAGGCCAAAGAACTATTCACCGCCACCTCCAGGTCCACATCATTAAATATCAGGCTGGCAGATTTACCGCCCAACTCCATAATTATCTTCTTCACATTTTTCGAAGCATACTGCAAAATCTGTTTGCCTGTTTCATTACTTCCGGTAAAAGAAATCATATCCACGCGCTTATCCTCACAAAGTGTTTGGCCTATTCTTGCGCCGCTGCCATTAATTACATTTACCACCCCAGCCGGCAAGCCTGCCTGATCCATGATTTTAGCCAGCTCTAAAGCCGTAAGCGGAGTCAGGCTGGAAGGTTTTAAAATAACCGTGTTGCCCGCGGCTAACGCCGAAGCTAATTTCCAACAGGCAATTAAAAGCGGATAATTCCAGGGAACGATTAAAACTACCACGCCTAGCGGCTCGCGAATTAATTTTGCTTTTGTATCCGAGGATACATTGATCTCTTCCTGGCCCAGATAATCCATAAAATTATTCGCCATAAATTCAAAGGTTTTAGCGCTGGAAGGAATATCCATAAAAGTAGTCTCTTTAATCGGCTTACCGGTATTGCGCGTTTCCAATGCCGCCAGCAGCCCGGCATTATCCAAAATACCCTGGAAAATCCGAAAAACAAACTCTTGGCGTTGAATTAAAGAAAACTGCGGCCAGGGGCCGTGATCAAAAGCCTCTCGGGCAGCGAATAAAGCCAGCTCTACCTCTTTTAGCGAAGCCAGTGAAGCCTCCGCGATTACTTTGCCGGTAGAAGGATTAATAATATTCTGTTTTTCCAAGGTTTCAATAAATTGGCCATTTATATAAAGCGGGCATTTAGAGTTCATTTGTCCTCCTTCACATTAAATCCGGGGTAAATCCAGGGGACGGTTCTCTTTGTTTGGCAAAGGTGACTGTCACGCTTTTTGTGACTGTCACCTTTGCCAGAGAAAAATGACTGTCACGCTTTTTGTGACTGTCACGTTTGCCAGAGAAAGGTGACTGTCACGCTTTTTGTGACTGTCACCTTTGTTTCTAAAACGGGCATTTAGAATTTATTTAATCTTTACTTCTCTGAACAGGGCAAACAGCCGGTTAAAGGGAACATACCATTTGGAAAGCTGGCCTAATTGGCCGCTTAATTTCATCTTGCCTTGGGTAACCGCCACAAACGAATCCAGCTTGCCTAAAAATACCTGCTCCCAAACTAAAGCTCCAGCCGAGATAACAAAAGGAGCGTCGCTGTCTGAATCTAATTTTATGATTTTTCCTTTTTCAAAATTAAATTTAAAAACCTCTCCGCTATCATCAAGCTTAATCGCTAATTTCACCGTAAGCTCTAACTCTTTGCCTTTCTGGGCGATAAATTCATCCTGATTGACTAAATCCACGATGGCCGCAATATGCTCCAAACTAAACATTCGATAAGCCGGCTGATTACGCTTTAAATCATTTTTTAAAGCGGCATCTAAATCATCTAAAACATCTTTGTCCCATAGCCGGGCAATCGCGGCGCTTTTAACCGCTTCTTCCAAGGCCTCGGTAAGGCTTAAAGCATCCTGGAATTTATCCGCAATCGCTACTGTGCCATGATTTTTTAAAACCACCAAATTATTTACCTTTAAAGCCGCGATTACCGGCTCTGGCGTTGTCACCGTGGGAGTTTCTTGAGGGATAACGGGAATATCCCCAAGATAAAACTTAGTTTCAAAACTCATCGCTTTAAGCGTTTTAGCCACGGCAAAATATCCATTAATTAATGGCGGGTGGCAATGCACCATTACTTTGGCGGGAAAATTTTTATAAATTAAACTATGCAAAGGCAGCTCCGAACTAGGCTTAATTTCACCTTCATATTTACAACTAGCTAAATTTACTTTAACAATATCACTTTCGTTTAACTGGCCCAGATAAGTACCGGTAGCAGTAATCAGAATATTTTGGGCATCTAATTTAGCGCTTAAATTTCCAGATTTAGCCACCGCCAGCCCAGCCTCATAAAGCCTCTTGCCAACTTTAATTATTTCAAGTTTTAATTCATTCTCAGGCATATTTAAACCCCTTGCTGTCCAAATATGTGTCATTGCGAGGAAGGAGCGAAGCGACTGACGAAGCAATCTCGGTTTTAAGATTGCCGCGTCGCCTGCGGCTCCTCGCAATGACACTTAAAAATCAGATTGATCTACACCTCTAAATAAATGTGTTTAGTAATTAACTTTGCCGGCGTAACATCAAAAGCAGGGTAATACGCCTTAACTTCCTTAGGCGCTAAATACAGCCCCTGGTAAATTTTTAGCTCATCTGAAGGGCGGATTTCAATTTTAATTTCTTTTCCGGTTTTTAATTTTGACGCCGGAGGGCAAATTACAAAAAAGGGAATTTTAAAATACTTCGCCACTACCGCGATCTGATAAGTTCCGATTTTATTGGCAATATCGCCGTTTAAAGTTAAATGATCCGCGCCCACGATAACTTTAGTCACTTTATTTAATGATAATAAATAGGCCACCATACTATCGGTGATAATCGTTACCTCAAAACCCGCGCGCATAATCTCCCAAGCAGTAAGGCGTGACCCCTGCAAATATGGCCTCGTCTCCGTAACATAAAAACTTATTTTTTTACCCTGCTCTTGGGCAAACTGAGCGATTAATGGCATTAATCCGCTGACATTGCAGTGCGTAAGAATTACATCCCCGTTCTTAAGCAGTCCGGCTGTTTGCCTTGCCTGCTGGATGCGCTTGGCCTTAAGCATCTCCAGAAAGCCTAAAATACTTTTCTCCAGCGGCGCGCCGCTTTTTTCCATTCCCAAAACCATATCCGTTAAAAATTTAAAGGACAAAGTCGGCCGCGTGGCATTAATGGCAGCGGCTACCTTGGCCAGATTTTTATTCTGCCGCTTACTTAAAATAAAAGTATACATTACTAAAAGCACCTGCCCCACAGCGCGGGTTTTCATCTGCTTAATCGCCGCGCAAGCCTGCAGATAATTCTTAGCCTTGATATAGGTAAGCTTCTGGGGAAGTTGAGTTTCATCCAAGATGTAAATAGTATTACCTTTTAATTGTATCGGCCAGAATAATGGAGAAAATTTCATAGTGTTTTACGGTCCAAATTAGTGTCATTGCGAGGAGTCCCCGCAGGGGACGACGAAGCAATCTTAAAAGCGAGATTGCTTCGCCCCTTCGGGGCTCGCAATGACACGTTTATTTACCCTCTAATTTCTTTACCAACTCCAGCGCTATTTTAATTAAATTGCTTTCTGCCAGATAATAAAGCGGGTTCATAAAACCCATTTCACCGGTAATTACATTATCACTTACGGCTAATATAGAACCGGCCTTAATATTATATGTCTGGCATATCGTTAACAGCGTTGAGGAAACCATATCCACTGCTTGAGCGCCTTCTTTGCGCTTAGCTTCGACAATTTCACGCGTTTCACGCAATAAAGCATCCGTAGTCCAGGCCTTGCCGCGGTGCACATTTAAACCCATACCTTTAGCAATCTCAAATAAAAGATCCGAAAGTTTCTTATCACTAACCGTCTTAAAATCCTTGTCCACATAATACGGAGTCACCCCGTCGCCGCGAATCACCTCATCCACCACGAATAAATCCCCGACCTTAATCTTCTCATCCAGCGCGCCGCAAGTACCGATACGGATAATATTCTGGATTCCCGCGTTACACATTACCTCCGTAGTAATCGAGGTATCCGTAGAAAACCTTCCTCCGTTGATTCCGGTAACCTTAATCCCCTCATAAGTTCCGGTATACATGGTATATTCCATAAACGAAAAATTACGCACGGGATTTTCTATCTTCTTCATTAATACATCCAGCCGGTCGCGCGGCCCAGGCACAATCGCGTATTTACCCACATCCTGCGGCCGAAGCTGGACCATCTCGGTCAAATCCCTGCCAGTCAAATGAACATTTTTCTGCATTTGCATGTTAGTTTCTCCTTATCTATGTAAATCCTGGGGACGGTTCTGTTTTTTTGGCAAAGGTGACTGTCACGCTTTTTGTGACTGTCAACTTTGCCAAAAAAACAGAACCGTCCCCTTGTTTTATTGATTAAGCGGGTGGCTTGGCAAATATCTTCTCTAAATTTCCACCCAAAATATTCTGTTTATCTTCCTGGGATATATCCAAATCATTGACAGCTTTAATCCCGCTGGCAACATCATTTTTTGCCGGCCAGTCGCTGCCCCACAGGATATGTTCTGGGCCCATAAGTTCAAGGGCAAGGAGAAAATTCGCCTTAGTAGTATCTCCGCTGGTATCCACATAAATATTTTTAAAATAATCCGATGGTAAGGCCTGCAGGTCTTTGACAAAGTTCATCCCCCTCAGCATCTGGTAAGTGGCGTCAAACCTCTGCTTAAGATAACAGATTGCTCCGCCAAAATACGCGAAAATAAATTTGGTTTTAGGATACTGCCGTAAAATATTCGACATTAAAAGCTTGCCAATTGAAATAGTAGTATCAAAAACATACTCCACAACCGGGGTAAGTAAAGGGTCTTTAACCCGCTCATAACCTATCGGGTTTACAATCTGAGAGTGCACAAAAATCGGGATATTTTTTTCTTCCGCTTCTTTATAAATAGGCAAGAACATTTTATCATCCAGATAGATACCATTATAGCTGGAAGCCAGGGAGATTGCCTTAAAACCCAGTTCACTGATTACCCGCTTTAACTCTCCCAGCATATCAATAGAGTTATCTACCGGTAAAATTGCCGCGCCTATGAATCTCTTCGGGTACGCCTCCAGAATCTTAGCCAGATTATCATTATAAATACGCGCCACTTGGCTGATACTGCCCAATTTTAAATGCGCGTCAGTTGTCGGATAACTTAAAACTGCCCGCTGGATCCCTGCCTCATCCATCATTTTAAGCTGCGCCTCAATATCACCCCAGCCTTGATGAAAAAAATGGGAATTCGCGATAATTTTATCCGGCAGCCAGTGGCTATGCGCGTCAATTAACATTGGCTTAATATACGCCGCGTCATTTCTTTTTCATAAAGCGCCTTAACCTCTACTAAAGCTCTGCGCCCAAGCTCTTTAGTAATTAATTTCTCAATGGCGTTGAGTTTTACATCCAGAAAAATAAACTCCGGATTTGTCCTTAAGCCTTGATATTTTAATTCCAGGCAAGATTTTTCTTTATTGGCAATATACTCCTGAAAATTATTGATCAGCTTCTCCAGCGCGGCTTTTTCATGCGGTAAATAGGAACCCATCAGCGCGTTTTCCATCTCCAGCAAAACATCTTTATCAATATCAACCTGGGTAAACCTGCGCTCAAACTTATCAAACGCCTCTTTGGTAGTTTTATACAGCCAAATAAAATAACGTTTCTTTAAATTCTTAACATCCTGGCTATTCATATCTCCTCCTGATTAAAACCTGGGAACGGTTCTCTTTTGAATCCCGGGGACGGTTCTGTTTTTTTGGCAAAGGTGACTGTCACGTTCTTTGTGACTGTCACCTTTGCCAAAAAAACAGAACCGTCCCCTGATTCATTTCTTCACCAACTCCACTGTATCAAAATAAAGCGTGCCCTTAGATACTGGAAGCGGCTCAAACTGAAAAACCTTAATCGGAAAATCAAGTTGCCCGTTTTTATCCGCGTCATTAGGCTGCCAGTCATCACGCGCCAGGAATTTATCAAAATCACAAACCACTCTTTTCCAGCCGATAAAATCATCCTCGGTTATAAAACGCCAAATCTCCCCGCCGTTATCCTTAATATCAAAAGCAATCTTGGCTTTAGAATCGGTTCCATAAACATAAAATGATACCGCGCTATATTCTTCCCACTTCACATCGCTAGGTTTAATCGTCCAATTGGCATTCTTAACATCCAGGCCGCTGCCGCGAGACACGTAAATATATCCGCCGTCAACCGCGTCATAAACTACCTTTAACGCCTGATTACCGCTATTCTTAATATCAACAGGCCCGGTTACCTGGACGCTGGAACCATTGCCGGAACCAAAATCAACTGTGCCCTCCGGCCCATTACTAACTGCGATCTCAAAATCATCAATTAATAAATTATTGCCTTCGGCTAAACAGCTTCCGCCTGCAAGCAACATTAACGCTGCAACTAGAAAAAATATCTTTTTCATCCCTTTCCTCCTCGTCATTCCCGCTTTTTCACCCGTCATCACCAAACACCTAGAACCAAACACCTAGAACCTATACTACTTCCCCGGATGCTGCTGCTTAAACGGTATAACCGGAGCAGTCCAGGGTGTTTGTTGATTAATCACTGAAATCTCCAACGGGCAAACATTAGCCGGCACAGTCAAAGCAAAACGCACGGCATTTTCAATAGCTTCAGTAGTCATTAAACGCGAGGTATCATTGGTAATCTCCCTCAATTTACCGGTTAAATCCGTATCCGTTACTCCGGGTAATATCGAAGTTACCTTAATCCCATGATCGCGCAGCTCCCAGAATAATCCTTTAGAAAACGCCCTTAGGCCAACCTTAAGCGAACTATAAACAATAAAATTTCTGGGCAGAGGATCGCATAAAGTTGAGCCGGAAACCATATTGATTATCGCGCCGCTCTTATTCTTAATCATATCATTAATCACCAAACGAATAAGCCTTACATACCCCAGGTAATTGGTGTGCGCTAACCTTTCAAAATCTTCAATCGGCTGATCCTGAAAAGGATACTGTGATGAAACTCCGGCATTATTAATCAGAATATCTATCCTGCCAAATTTTTCTTTTGCCTGATTAACCAAATTTTCCAAGTCTTCCAGCTTAGTAACATCGCAGGCAACCGGCAATACTCTAACCTTATATTTGGCGGCAAGCTCATCCGCGGTTTCTTTTAAGGGCCCTTGCCCGCGCGCGGCAATCACCAGATTGGCCCCTAAGCTAGCCGCGGTGCAAGCCAACGCCTTGCCAATCCCCCTGCTGGCTCCGGTAACCACCGCTGTTTTCCCTTTTAGCTCTAAACTCATAACTCTCCTCCTTGTCTACCTAGACAACACCGGCGCAAATCCGCTTAGCGCCGGGTGCCTATAGCAGTCTCCCCCCGGCCATGGCCCCCTCCCACCAGAATCCCGGGGACGGTTCTGTTTTTTTGGCAGAGGTGACAGTCACAAAAAGCGTGACAGTCACCTTTCTCTAAAAAACAGAACCATCCTCGTGATTTTCGAAAAGGTGACTGTCACGCTTTTTGTGACTGTCACCTTTTCCCCCTTGTTTTTACTTAATAATGCCTGCTTCTTTTTCAATAATCTCTTTAAAGATCTTTAAATTATGCACTGAGCCTTCATTAATAAAGCCTTCAATTTGTGAATCATTAAACTTGGCCTTTTGATCCATCTCAAAATGTTGAATCCAAACCATTTCTATTCCTTCCGGCTTAGGAGTATAAAGCCAAATAATCTTCATATATTTAAAAGGAAATTTAGGCTCCTCCCTTTCCGCGTAAGCAAAATACTTATCTTTAAACAGCAGCCTCCATGATTGCCAGGATTTATCATCTTCATCCGTAAGGCGAAAGGTAATCTTATTCGCTGCTTGCTTAACTACCTCGGCTTTTTTATATTCCGTCCCGAATAACTCCGTCCAGCGCGTGATATCATTTGAAACATCAAAAACCAAATCATACGGCGCGTTAATAATTATAGAATTACAAGTATGCCCCATGTGTTTCCTCCTTCTAGTCGGAAAAGTTTACAGTTAACAGTTTACAGTATGCAGCTTTACTCTAAAGAACCAAGCAAGCCGTATAACATACTGGTAATTTCTTTCGCAGATGTTCTTAAATTATTATATCTATCTTTCTCAATAAGTACTTCTTTTAATAAAACATTTAGAACAGAAATGCATTCCCTGGCAGAATCTAAAGAAGTGGAATAATAACGAGCTTTTTCTTTTTTAAATCTTTTCCCGCTACCCTCCGCCAAATTATTTGTTATGGATAATCCTGCCCTTATAAGATTATCTCCGACTGTATATTTAAATTCTCTTGGTAAATCTTTATAAATTACAAATAATTCGTGGACGAAATCTAGTCCTTTTTGGTAAACATTAAGTTTTTCGAAGTCAAAATCCTGTAATAGCATCTCAATTTACACTGTTAACAGTAAACTGTAAACTAGCTTTCTATGATTGCTACCACCCTGGCCCAAGCCGCGCCGGTATTTTTTATGCGGATCGGAAAACAAAGCACTTTAAACCCGAAATCCGGCAGTTTTTCCAAATTTGCCAGCCGCTCGATATGAATAAATTCTTTTTTACGGCCGTAAAAATGCGCCGGATAAAATGTTTTCGGGTCTTTAGTCTTAAGAAATTCACTAAGCATAAACCGGTATGGCCGGTCAATGCCCATCGTATCCACGCCAAAGATCTTCACCCCCTTAGCTAACAAATACTCTATTGCGCCAGGATCCACCCCGGAATAATCTGAAAAATATTTCGCTTGCCCGTATAACTTATCCGCCCCGGTGTGTAACAATACAATATCCAAAGGCGCGAGTTGATAATTTATCTTCTCTAATGATTCCCGGATATCCTGCTGGTTAATTACTTCATTGGGTTTTTTATGCCGCAGATCCAACTTTACCCCAGGCTGATAGCAATACTCCAAAGGTATTTCATCCGCGGTCTTAGAAGCCCTGCCTTCTGATTGAGAGCCATAATGAAAAGAATAATCCAAATGCGTGCCAATATGCACCGGTGCGTGCACAATCTCTAAGGACAGAAACTCTTCATCAGGCAGTTGATCTTTCTTCACCATGCGCTGCCCTAGGGCGTATTTTATTTTACCCCACAAACTCTTGCCCATAATCAGGCGGTTAAATTTCTCCACCCCGGCCTTATGAGATATCCGCTCGATATCCACCTTGTGCACCTCAAAAGCCTTCTCGTCAATAGGCAAGCTCAAATCAATTATTCTCATTTTGTGTAATGTTTAATGTATCATTTTGCATTAAGTTTTGCCTGGATATTATTCACAATATCATTAATCGTTGAGTTCTTGGTAATCTCTTTAGGGCTAAGTTTAACCCCAAATGATTTTTCCAAAGCAATCACTGATTCCACCATTTCCGTAGAATCCACGCCGATACTGTTTATTAAAGACACTTCATCCTTTAATTCTTCAATTTTTACCTTCAATAAACTACTCAATACTTCTTTCACCTTTACTTTTATATCCATTCTTCCCCCTTCAACTGCAAATAAAAATTATTGATAATATTTATTTTTGCGGGTGGCGCCTGAGATGCTTCAATCAAGGTGACTGTCACGCTTTTTGTGACTGTCACCTTTCTGTTTTTATATCTGCACTTGGCCCTTGGTCGCGGCAGCCTCCCATTTTCCTACTCCGGCCATCACATCCTGGAAGCAAAGCTTAGCTAATGGATCAAAATTACTTTCCATAATTCTATTGATCCTGCCCGGCTTAGAGAAAAATTCACGCATACACCAGGAACCCAAGCGGCCAAGGTCTTCCGTGGATAAATGGTCCGTAGGAATTACCGGATGGAGAAAATCCCATTGGCTAAAATCCACCTTTTTTACATCAATCCAGTTTTTCTTTAAAGCAATCCTCCACATCGGTGAATTCGGAGCGGGAGTAACATAGCCCACCCAAAGAATATCCGGATCCACCTGATCCGTGAACTCAAAACGCTGTTTGATAATCTCTTCAGTATCATAATCAAAACCCATCATAATGTCGGCGACAATCGCGATATCATTTTTGCGCAAAATCTCTATGGTTTTCTTGATCTGGTCAATAGTAATGCCTTTTGCGATTCTTTTAAGTTCCGACTGGGTGGTGACCTCAATGCCAAAAACTCCCATAAATAAACCATTTTCCTTCATCAAAGGCAGAATTGATTCGCAATTAACCCAATCCACTGCCCGGCCCAAAGATACCCATTTAATGGGATTATGCGCTGCCTTTTTAAGTTCACAGAACTTTCGCACTCTTTCAGGGTCGACATTAAAATTGTCATCCTGAATCACCACCACCTTCACCCCATATTTTCTATGCAAAAGATTCAACTCTTCCATCACTCTTTCCGGAGACTTGGCCCGCCATTTCAAAAAATCTGAAGGCGAGCGCGGGTCAAACTGGTCCCATTCATAACAAAAGGTGCACGCTGAAGGGCAGCCTCGCGAAGTAACCATATCCACAAATGGTTTCCAATAGGTATGGCCCACGTATTTATCCATGGGAAACAAATCATAAGCCGGCAAAGGAAGCTTGTCTAAATCTTCCATCAGCGGCTTATGCGGGCCCATAACAATTGCCCCATTAACGCGGGAGGTAACCCCGCCTACATCCTTAAGCGGCTTATTTTTATCTATGGCCTCAATCAAATCTCCGAAAGATTCTTCTTCACCCATAACTATAAAATCAACTTCAGGGATCTCCTCTAATGTCGGCACTGGCATCGCGGAATACCATAACCCGCCGAGAATTATTTTTGTTTTAGGCAGAGCTTTTTTAATCCCGATAGCCGCGTCTTTAAAATGCCGCAAAACCCCGTATCCGCCGTAACCGTGCAGCTGTTCACCCATCACCACAATATCCGGATTCTTAAGCTTTACTTGTTCAACCAGAGCACCCATCGGAATTTGATCCGCTTTACCGTCTAAAACAGAAACATTCTCATAACCTCTCTCCCTGATATAAGCTGCCCAATGCGCGTATAACTGATTTGGAGAACGATGTACCCCATGCGTTGCCCAAGCGCCAACCTTTGGCATCACAAACAATATTTTCATTTTATCCTCCGTTTTAAAACCTGAAAATCCCGGGGAAGGTGACTGTCACGCTCTTTTTCAGCGGGAAGGTGACTGCTTACATTCTAGTTTCTAGTGCAACAGATTTAGTAAATATTTCGTTAGGCGTATTCCAATTTAAAACTTTACGAGGCCTGTCATTAAGCATATCTTGGACCTCTTGAAGCTTATTTTCTG
>Ga0247841_10002182_pt1 | contig 40309 bp, 28 predicted proteins | sample LaCruzMarch2015__2_FD_192410 | JGI IMG/M metagenome (GOLD analysis project Ga0247841, IMG submission 192410) | Freshwater microbial communities from meromictic Lake La Cruz, Castile-La Mancha, Spain - LaCruzMarch2015_18m | ecosystem: Environmental > Aquatic > Freshwater > Lake | place: Spain...
GCGCGAGCGCGGCCCTTCGGGCTCGCGCTGCCGCTACCTTGCCTCCGACATTTGTGAATAATTCTCATGACTTTGGAAACCTACAAGATGCCCGCGCTCCCACCGAAGAACCTCACCCACATTTACTCACACCCAGGCGGGGCCGCCCGGCTGACTGGAAACCCGGCTGACTGGAAATTGACAATTCTTGGCAGCCGATTATGGTCGCGGCGTTTTATGAGCCTTTCTTTGATGCCTGCGCGACATGCGTATCCGGCCGCATCCAAATGAGATCTTGCCGGGCATCTTGGGACCCGGATCCGGCGATTCCTCACGCGGAGACGGGGAGGAAACCGTTTTCCGGATGAACGGAAAATTTCCGGCTGATCTTCGTGTCCGGATTCTTGCCGAACCGTGCGCTGCCAGCATCCTGAGTGCGTTTGCCTGCTCCACGGGACTGACTGTCGCACTGGAAGAAATGTCTCCGTCTCCCGACGGGCACGGTCCTCCCTGTCGCAGGATGTCGCGTCACGGGTCCCGGCGGGTTCTTGAGTGCGTGAAGCGCAGGGCCGGGCTTCTGGGCCGGGTTGCGGAGACCGGCACCTCCGCAGCGATCGGTTGTCCGGTCGGCACCTTCTGCCTGGCGGTCCCGGTTTATGCGCTGGGTTCACAGGTGGCCACGCTTCGCGCCGGGGGCTTCACCCGGAAAATGGGCGCATCCAAGGCCCGGGCGGAGGCGGTCCGGGAACTTCTCCTGCTGGCCGCGGACGAACTCGGGCGTCGTGCGACAAGCCTGATCGCCCGTCCCAAGGCCGGGAGTGAGGCGGCCAAGCGGGCGATGGACTGCATTCACGCGCACTCCAACAAACCTCTCTGCCTGCAAGAAGTCGCCACAGCGGCCGGGGTGAGCCGCCAGCATCTTGCCAGGATCTGGAAACGCCATGTGGGAGTCCCCCTGCATGCCTATCTCAACGCGATCCGCATTGACCGGGCGAAGAGCCTGCTCGAAGCGGACAACCGGAAAATCATCGAAGTGGCGATGGAGTGCGGCTTCGGTTCCCTCTCCCAATTCAACCGGGCCTTTCTCCGCGTGACCGGACTTTCCCCCTGCCGCTGGCTGGCGCAACGCCGCTGAACCAAAAAAGCCAAGAGCCACACTTCAGACATCCTGAAGTCTTCTGATCAAACAGCAGTCGAAGGGAATCGGCGTGAGACCGGAAACGGCTTTTCACGAGGGTGGACATTCCTGTCCACCAAGCCGAGTGCGACAGGAATGTCGCACCTCCGAAGCCGCATTGCTCACACTATTTCTTACTCTTACTCGTAATCCTAATCCTTCGTGGATGGGAGTGATTAAGATTACGAGTAGGAGTAAGATTAAGAATTTGCAAAAACACGCTGCATGCCTTTTACACGGCCTGTGAGTTTTTCGGGCTAAGCCGCCTTGGGCTCATGACAATTCCCCGGAGGTCAGGATGTCTGCACTTCCGGTCGTCGCGGGATCGTCAGGGCGTCGCCCGGATCTCAAAATTGCCGAAATACGGCCACAGCGATTTGTCGGTGGCATCGTATTCCTGAGCGGTGAACCAACCCGTGGTCGGAGTGCGGAACTTGAGCGAAAATCTCAGGGCTCCCAACTGGTCACCCACCGCGATGAACACGTGATTGTTGAGTTCGGCCCCGGTGACATACGCGCCAATGTATCCGAATGGCACGCCATTGAGCGCCATCGTTCCCAGCGGGAGGTTGGCATCGAATTGCCCTCGTGGCTCGCCCGTGATCGCAAGATCGAGGGTTTGGTTGCTGCTGATCAACTGCAATGCCAGCGTCTTGTTGACAAAGGTCGAGGGCTGTTGTGGATAGGCAGCTTTGACGGCCCGGAAGAATTGTTTGCTCTTGCCCGAGATGGCCGCCGTCGCGTCGAGATCCTCCGCCGGTGCGGTCGCGAGATCCGCCAGCACTGTGTCCAAGGTCCATGCGGTCAGGTTGTCGGAACGCGAGATGAAATACTGCGAAAAGGGCGAACGCGCGAACCGCAGGAAAAAATTTCCCGCATCCGCGATCAGGGCGGGCTTGGCGTCGGCGGATTCCGGCAATCCCCATGGACCGGCGGCATCAAAGGCCTGGGCAGCGGCTCCGACGCGGCTGATCGTGATGCTCTCGATCGTCGTGGCCACCTCCGGTTCTTGAACCGGTGCCGGCACGGCCCCGATGGCATTGACGACCTCCATCCCCCCCACAATCCGTCCGAAGACGGAGTGCGTGTTGTCGAGCCATTCCGTAGTCCCGAGAGTGATAAAAAACTGGCTGCCGTTGCTGTTGGCTCCCGAGTTGGCCATCGAGAGGATCCCCGCCGAGTCGTGGCGCAGGGCGGGATGGAATTCATCTCCAAACGAATATCCTGGCCCATCGGTGCCCAGGCCGTTCGGCGACCCCGCCTGGATCATGAAGCCGGTGATCACCCGGTGAAATGTGATCCCGCTGTAGAAGGGCTGCCTGCGGAGAGCTCCGGTCGTCGTATCCACCCACCCGCGCGTGCCCTCGACCAGACCGACAAAATTGGCCACCGTGGTCGGGGCCTTGTCGTAGTCGAGCCGTGCGGTGAACGCCCCGCGGCTGGTCTGGAATATGGCAAAGAGCCCATCCTCGGCTTGTCCGGGAAGCACTGCCGCAAGGAAGACAATCGCGAAAATTGCGCGCAGGGGCGGACGTGGCGGGGAATGGCGAATGGCTTTCACTTGGTGGGAATCTCGATGCGGATTTCGTCGGGCGCAAACCATAGACCAAACCGAAGACCATTGCAATCCGATGTTCTCACCCATTCGAGTGTCAATTCAATCTGTGGATAAACCTTCCGCCGGATTTTGACTTGGAAACGCAGAGCGTCTTCGCGCGCCGCCGAGCCAATGAGCCGGTCTCACACTTCCACCCAGGCGACAAAACGCGGATTGAATGAGTCAAAACGCGGAGACGGCGGGGAGGCATGCTGCCAGTGTGCCCCCGATTCTTTCGCAACCCGCCACTCGATCACCATGAACTTTTCACCGCTCACAAAATTTTGGCTTCCCGTTTTCTGCGCCCTCGCCAGTGCCGCAGGTTCGCTTTCGGCGGCCACAGAGGGATCTGTTTCCCCCCTGACGATTGCATCGAACAGCACAGGCGACGTCACGATCGCTGTCACCGGATTGGTCGCCGCAGGCGACACGGTGCGGGTCGAGCGCATCCTGGATTTGAACAGCAACGGAGCTGCCGATGCCGGCGAGCCGCTGGTGCAGAGCTTCCTGGTGACCGACGGGCAGGTGACATCCTTTGGCGGCGTGCGGAATCCGAACATCCCCGGCGATGACGACGGGGCCAGTGACGGGAAAATCACCACCAATATTTCCCTGATTGCGGCGTCGGAGTCCGGACGGACGGCGGGCAGCCACGTGATCCGGATTTCCAGTCCGACCAACACGTTCGCGACGATCACGAAGACGCTCGCCGTCACGCAGCCGGGCTACGGGCAGAGCGTGAGCGGACAGGTCACGAGCGGCGGGTCGGCGGTTGCGAATGCCGTCGTGACGGCGCTTCAAGGCGGGGGAGATTATGTTGCCTCCGTCGTGTCTGACGTCTCTGGCAATTACACGCTCAACCTTCCCGCGGGCGGCTATGCGCTGGCGGCCACGAAGCCGGACTACGTGGCGTCCATGTCCACGGCTCCTATGTTTGCCTTGGCCGCCAACCAGACGCTCACGGGGCAGGACCCGGCCTTGACCGCAGCCACCTGCTGGATCTCGGGAAAGACGAAGGATATTTCGGGCACCCCAACCCTCAAGGGCGTGCAGTTGACCGCGATGTCCACCGGCGGCGGTGTCGCGATCACCTCCTCGGACTCCGACGGCAACTACGTCCTGCCCTCGCTGCCCGGCCAGTGGAGAATCAGCACTTCGGACGGCAGCATGAACACGCTGGGCTACCTGAAGCCCGACACCGACCCGACCGCAACCACCACGACCGGCAACACGACCGCGCTGGATTTGTCCTTCACGCCCGCGACCTCGATGGTCTATGGGACGGTCAAAACCCCGGCGGGCGCGGCCATGCCGGGGGTTCGCGTCGAATCCTACGACCAGCCCGACATGGGCGACGGCCTTTATTCCGCCAATGTCAAAACCGATGCCGACGGCAAGTATTTCCTCGGCATGACCGGCACGACGAGTTGGAGTGTCGAGGTCAACAGCCAGGCGGCCCTGGCCCCCTACATCATGCCGGACATCCAATGGATCCATCCCTCGCCGAATGCGGCGATCCTGGTGGACTTTTCGGCCATTCAAGTCACCGCGCATTTTCAGGGAACAGTAACCAGAAATGGCACGCCCGTTCCCGGGTTGGGCATTACGGCCGATGTGAGCAACAATGAGACTTCCGTTTCGACCACGACGGACGCCGATGGCCATTTCAACCTCGGGGTGGTGGCGGGCACATGGTGGATCGGTCTCGATGACGAGACCCTCATCTACGCGTCGCTCCCGCCGGTGACTGTCAGCAACGGCCAGACGGTTGAGGGCCAGAACATCACTGTCCTCGATCCGACCGGCACGATCTCAGGGAATTTGTATGATCCCTACGGTGCCCCGCTGGCCACCGACGAGGACGTCTATGCCTACACCGACAGCGGAACGTATTACGAGGTTTATGTCGAACCCGGTCCCGACGGCAGCTTTTCGCTCCCGGTCCTGGCTGGTATCGAGTGGTGGGTCGGTTCTGATGGTTGCGGCGATGACCAGGCGGTCACCCCGCAGCCCGACGCCTCGGTGACGATCATCCAGTCCGCCATCACCGAAGACCCGAATGACCAAACCGTGCCCGTCGGCGGAAACGCCACGTTCAGCGTCACCGTCAATGCGCCCGGCACGCCGACCATCCAATGGCAGCAGCTCCCCAATGGCGCGGATTGGAATACCGGTTGGGCCGACATCACGGATAACAGCACTTACAGCGGAGCGACCACCCCGTCCCTCACCGTCAACAATACCACGGGCGCCATGACCGGGGATCAGTTCCGTTGCGTGGTTTCCTACCTGTTCAACGAGAGCCCCAAGGTCAACACATCCGACTCCGCACGGCTTCAGGTGGTTTCCGCGCATCTGCTGGGACAGGTGACAAAAGACGGCACGGGGGTTTCCGGCCTCTGGGTCAATGCCTCTTGCAATAACGCATGGACTGGGACCACGACCGGTGCCGATGGCAGTTTCGACCTCGGCGTGTCGGGCGACGGGACATGGTATGTCAATGTGGATAGCAACTACGTGACGGCCAACAACCTCGTCGCACCGAGCTATCAGGCAGTTGTCATCAACAGCCAGAATGTCCCGAATATTCCCATCCAGCTTGTCGCCGCGACCGGGACGATCAGCGGCAGCGTCAAGGACGCGGGAGGCAACCCTCTCACGCAGACCTTCGTCTGGGCGTTCGCAACCATCAACGAAGTTTCCTACAACGCGAACGCGCAAACCGACGCCAGCGGCAACTACAGCTTCCCGGTCATTGACGGCACATGGAATGTCGGAGTGGGCGGCCCGGTCAACTTCCCCCAGCAGTCGGTGCCCGTCAACGGCAACGCCACAGTGAATTTCGCGCCGCCCGCCGTCGTCGCACATGCCTTCGGCACCGTGACGAAGAATGGCAGCCCGTTCGCGGGAGCGCTTGTCTGGGCCTCCCAAGGACAGCTCTGGGCTTCGGCCACGAGTGGGCCGGACGGTTCATTCGACCTCGGACTCACCGCCACGGGGTATTGGAGCATCAGTCTCGAGAGCAACTACGCAAACGCCAACAGCCTTGTCCGCACAATGCATTGGGTTGAAGTGAACGGCAACGTCTCCGGCCTGGAGATCAAAATCGCCGACGGCACCGGGACGATCAGCGGCAGCGTGAAGGACGCAAGCAACGCCCCGCTCACGAACGTCGGCGTCCATGCCTTCGCCATGGTCGGCGGCACCCAGTTCTACGCCTACGCGAATACCAATGGCAGCGGAATCTACTCGCTGCCGACGATCAATGGCACATGGGATGTCAGCGTCCTGTGGCCCGCCTTCAACACCAGGACAGTGACCGTCACGACTTCAGCCCAGGTGGATTTCACGCCGGCCACGTCGCATTTCCAGGGAACCATGACAAAGAACAGCGTTGCCGTCGCAAACATGGTGATCCTTGCCGTGCCGCAGGACGTTGGCAACCAGGGCATCATTGCTACCACCATCACGGATGCCAACGGCGGCTTTGATCTAGGCGTGACAGCCGGGACATGGGCCATCCGCATCGCTCAAGGCTGGGCGAACCCCAACAACCTCGTCGGCCCGAGCATCTACAAAACCGTGGACTCCACCCCGACCACGATCCCCAACATCGCCTATGAAGTGCTGGACGGGAACGCGACCATCTGGGGCAGCGTCAAGGACTCGGGCAACAACCCCGTTGCAGGCACGAACATTTGGGCCTCCACGCTCATCAATGGAGTCGAATACAACGGGAGCGCGCACACCGACGCCAACGGCAACTATTCCTTCCCCTCCCTGAACGGCTATACATGGACGGTCGCTGCGACCGGCCTCGGGTATCCCTCAAAACAGGTCATTGTCAGCGGGGCAACGGAGGTCAATTTCGCGTCGAATCCCTTTGCGACGTGGCAGGCAGACAAGTTCACCGCCGATGAAATCGCGACCGGACGGACCACCCCGACTGCGGACTTCGAGGGCGACGGCATGCCGAACCTGCTGGAATACGCGTTTGGGAAAAACCCGACGGTCGCGGATGTGGCGGGCATCGTGCCCGCTGTCAGCGTGAACAAAATGCGGATCTCCTTCCCCCGCGACCCGGCCTGCACGGACATCACCTACACGGTCCAGGCATCGCCCAATCTTTCCACATGGGAAGACATCGCGCAGAGCGTTGGCGGGGCGGCCACTGCGGCTTTCAACAACTCCGGCTGCGAGATCTCCGACGCCGGCACCGGCCCGCGCACGGTGACGGTCACCGAAAAAGATGCGTTCGCCGGCAAGCGCTTCCTGCGGGTCAAGGTGACAACGCCGTGAGTTGTGAAAGGTCTGCTCGGCAAAGCGGCCGGGGGCGACCGCTCTCCATTGTCGCTGTCCTCCATTGTGCTTGCGGATCAGGGGGACAGCTCGACAAGTGATGGGGGGCATCGATGCTCTTCATCGCTTCGGACGATCCCTCATTACGATCTCAAACCGTAGAAGCGGCATCTTGCCGCTTGCCGGAAAGCCCCAAGCGGCAAGATGCCGCTTCGACAAAGTTACCCGATCAGTCACGTATGCCGGGGGATCGTAATGACTGGGGCGATCCCACAAGAACAACGCCTCCACGAAGGCACCCCTTCGCCAGTTGCTTCACGCGATCCTGCCCCGGCTTGCATTGACTTGCGTCAATGCATTTGACTTTTGTTCTTGCATTTGATGCGGAAGGACACCCGGATTCAATCTCCAAGGGATATCTATGAAAACAAATTCCCAATCGGGACGGATGTTTGGTTGTCGACTCGGATCGTATCTCCTGCCCGCTTTGTTTCTGTGGGCAGCGACGGCGACGATGCAGGCGAACTTTGCCGGAAGCGATCCACTGGCGTCCGGAACCAATTGGACTTCGATGCCACAATCGGGAAACGGGCAGTTGGTGTTTCAAAACAACCGGGCGGAATATCTTCTCGGCACCACAACCGCGGGCGACAACCTCGACATTCATTATTGGAACGTGAACACCGGCAGTTACACGTCGGACTGGTCGGTGCAGGTGGACGTCCATCTCGCCCAGTTGTCGCTGCCGACCGACGGGGATTTTGCCAACCTCAACCTGATTGTCACTCCGAATATCGCGGGCGGCAGCGGATTGGCATTTTCCGCAGAAATTGATCGCTCCATGATCCTCGATGAGAACCAGAATCCGAGCTATGCCTCTGATTTCGGAACTTTCTTGGACTACGTCAACTTGGGGAAGGTCGCGAGCAGCGCCACCGATGCCACGTTGAAAATCAACTTCAACAGCACCCAGAAAACGCTCACGGCATATTACAACGCAGGGAGCGGATGGGTCCAGATCGGGCAACCCGTGAGCATCGCGGGCTGGAACATGGGAAATAGCGATACCTTTTCTGTGGCTTTGGGCAGCAATTCCGGAAATTTTCGGGGGGCATCCAGCGCCGCCGCAGTCAACTCCGGAGACGCTTATTACAAAAACTTCCAGGCATCAACATCTCCCTCCGCATCGGTTCTTGTGGAAGACGACTTCGTGGGGGCGGCGGGTGCCTCGCCTGATGCCAGCAAATTCGAATGGAGCGGCGAAGTGGAACAGGGTGGGGACGGCACACTCTGTCTCAACACGGTGTGGGTGAACACTTCTTGGTTGCGCTCCAAAGCCGGGGCGGCGCCGGGTGCGGGGGAGACGCTGGTTCTGCAAATGCGCGCCCAGGCGTATGCGGAGCCGGGCATTTATGGCGGCGGGCAACCGCGCGGGCTGCGGGTGGGCACCGATGCCAACAATGCCGTCGAGTTCTATTCTGTCTCCCAGACGTCCGTCGGCATGCGTGTGCGCCAAGACGGGGTTGAGTCCGTGGCCTCCTACTCCCTTCCGTCCGGGGTGGATTCCATGCACGATTACGAAATCTCCGTGACACCTACAGCGGTGGTTTTCAAGGTGGATGGGGATCTGGCCGGGACAATCACTAGCAACATCCCCACGGGCGCACTCAACGTCTATGTTTCCACCTATGATGGCGGTTTCGGCCAGGTGCCGGTTTGGCTCGACAGCCTTTCGCTGTCCCTCTCTTCCGGCGGAGAGCTCCTGACGAACGGGTCTTTTGATACGGCCAATGGGGCCGGTTGGTCGGTCAGTCCTTTGGGTCTCTGGGCTCCGTTTGCCACCCCCGGTGAAGTGGATCTCAACCGCAGCGGCACCACCTTCCCGACAACGATCCTCTGGCAGGATCTGGATATCAGCAATGTCGGCGGCACCTCGGGCACGGCGAGCATGCAACTGAAAAAAGGGAATGCCCCTCCCGGAGAAAGCACAAAGGTCTATCTCGATTACCTCGATGGCTCAGGGGCTCCCCAGCGCTTGCTTCTTCTCAATCCTGACAACTCGACCGTGGGCTTTCCGCCCGATGGGACGCTTTTTAGCGCGAATTTCACCCTGCCAGCGGATGCGCAAAAGGTCACCGGGTTCAGCGTGGACAGGACCTATGCTGGACAGTTCCAGGCGATGGAGTTCCATTTGAATCTCGCGCAGTCACCACCCGTGGCGGCACCGATGGTCGAGATCGCCAACCCGGCCACAATGGCATCGTTCGCAAGCGGCGAGACGATTCCGCTCGTGGCGTTCGTGCAGGCAAACGGAACAACTGTGACCGGCGTGGAGTTCTACGACAACGGGACGCTCATCGGCCAAGCCCAGGCCAGCCTGTTCGGGAGATGGACATTTCCTGACACCAGTGAACTCGCGGTGATGGGAAATGCCACAACGGCAATGGTGGAGTACACGCCCCCGCCAAGTGAGAACATGTATATGATGGACGGAGGTTTTCTGTCGCAAAACTTCTTTCGAGGCACGTTCAGCAATTATATAGGCGAGCAGCAGAACACTGGCAATGTGGACATCCAGTTCAGTTGGGGGACGAACAACACGCTCAACGCTTTCATGACCGGCTGGGGACCGCTTGGCAACCGTTCGCTGTACGACGGGACCAGCGAGAACTCTCAGTTCAGCCTGTCATGGTCGAATGCCGCCGTCGGCCCGCATGCGCTCACCGCGCGGGCCTACTACGGCAGCAGCTATGTGACGTCAGCGCCCGTGAGCATCACGGTTACCGGGGCCACGACAACCCGCGTCATCGGGCTGAGCGGCAACCTGACGTTTGGCAATGTGGAGGTCGGCTCCTCGGCGAATGCGACGCTGACAATCAACAACACCGGCAACTCGGTGTTGACGGTGAGCAGCTTCAGCTACCCAAGCGGGTTCACAGGCAACTGGGCGAGCGGGACGATCGCGGCAGGAAGCTCGCAGAACGTGACCGTGACATTCAGCCCGTCCGCCGCGCAGCCATACAGCGGGATGATCACTGTGAATTCGGATGCCACATCGGGTGCCCACATCATTCCCGCCATCGGACAGGGAACACAAACTCCCTACGAGGCATGGCAGGCAGACAAGTTCACCGCCGATGAAATCGCGACCGGACGGACCACCCCGACTGCGGACTTCGAGGGCGACGGCATGCCGAACCTGCTGGAATACGCGTTTGGGAAAAACCCGAAGGTCGCGGATGTGGCGGGCATCGTGCCGGCTGTCAGCGTGAACAAAATGCGGATCTCCTTCCCCCGCGACCCGGCCTGCACGGACATCACCTACACGGTCCAGGCATCGCCCAATCTTTCCACATGGGAAGACATCGCGCAGAGCGTTGGCGGGGCGGCCACTGCGGCTTTCAACAACTCCGGCTGCGAGATCTCCGACGCCGGCACCGGCCCGCGCACGGTGACGGTCACCGAAAAAGATGCGTTCGCCGGCAAGCGCTTCCTGCGGGTCAAGGTCACTTCTCCCTGAGTGGTTTTGAGTGCGATATTTCCGGAATGGAATCACTGGCATTCACCGGACATCACCGGACTTTGCACAGGCCGCGTTTATTCGTGGCATCCGGCGGTTTTCAGGATACAATCCACCTGTCATGAAAAAGGAGGCGCGACTCATGCTGCGGGAAATGGTTGCAGACGCACGCGCCCGTGCCTTCCCGCATGGCGGGCAGGGGGGGAAAGCGCAGAATTCCAGGGTGTCCGTGAGCAGGAAGGACAAGCTGATCGGCGAATATAATCTCCTCCAATTGGGCTCTCTTCTCGAGACGGGGTATCTGCTGAGGGATGACCTTTGCCGGGATCCGAAGACGAACGAAACGGTGCCTCTCAGAAAATTCCTTGATAGCGTGGGAACTCCCGGATTTTCGCGCAAGCCGGGCGGAAAGATGGATGTACCGGACGGCCCGAACCACCGGTCGGAAAGCCGTCGCCGGGGGGGCAATAAGAAACAACGCGCACGGATCCTGCAGCTGATCCTGGTTGTCGCCCTGGCCATTGCTGCGGCTCTTTGGGTCATGAAGACGTTTGCCGAGGTCACAAGCTTGAAACAAAGCCTCGCCAAAGCGGAGGCGGAAAATTCGGAGTTGAAGCAAAAATACCAGAACGTGCTTTTTGCCGCGCGGGAGGTGGCGGCGACCGGCCAGGTCCGCGGCCGGGTGATCCTTCGTGATGCTTCCGGGAAACGCGCCTCTCTCCCGGGGATCAGGATCAGACTTTTTTCCCGCGCTGCAATCGAGGCGCATCTTTCTGATCGCCATGCCAGCATTGCAGAAGCCGAGGGAACCGACCCGTGGAAGCTTTCCGTCCACTTCCTGAAGAACATTCCCCTCGCCATCGAAACGACCGCCACCGACTCCGACGGACGTTTTGAGTTTAAGATTCCCGTCCCCGGAGAGTATGTGATCCAGACGGGCATTCGTTCCGAGAAAACCGGTGAGATGAGGCTCTGGTTTGTGGCTTTTGACTCCCGCGACCCCCTGAATACCGCCGTGGACATCACCGAGTCCAATGTGGTGCGGCAGTTCCATCCATTGCTGATGCTTGTCGATGGCCGCTGAAGCGGGCGTCAGCGGTTTTTGCCCGTGAGGCGGAGGAATGTCGGGACGTCGAGATCCTCGCCCTCGACGATCGTTGGCTCGATTTTTTCGAACCGTCCGCGTGCGACCGGTTCAAACTGGAGGGTTTCCTGCTTGACCTTCGGGGGCGCGGGTTTGGGTTCGGTTCGGGCTGGCCGCGGGCGTGGGGCGGGGGTGGGCGGGGCCACGGGGGCTGGCAGAGGATCCGCTGCGATCAGAGGCTTCTCTTCCAGCAGCGGGCCGGCTTCGATCAGCGGCTCCTGCGATGAGGGCGGGGCCGGGTCCTCCGCGGGAGGCTGGGGCTGTTGTTGTGGCTTGGGCTGCGGCTTCCGGGCCGGAGGGGCTGGCATGGGAGCGCGTGCCGGTCGGGCCGTGCCGCATTTGGCGATGACCGATACGACCACCGGAGACTCTTTTTCCTGAAGCGTGCTGATTCCCAGATGCAGCAGAGAATGGTCCGGGGCCTTCCGCGAAATTTCCTGCATGACCGCTCCCACCTCCGCGAGCGAGAGCGACGGCGGCCCCGAGATGTGAACGAGCACGCTGGCGGCATCGTCCAGCAGGCGCCCATGATCGAGCAGCGGGCTCTTCAGCGCGTCTTCCAGCGCTTCGTGCGCGCGGTTGTCGCCCGCGGCGGCGGCTGTGCCAAACAGGCAGGAGCCGTCTCCGCCATTCAGGATTGAAAGCAAATCCGGAAGCCCGACGCCCAGCGGTCCCGGGGCCGAGACCAGCCGCACGACGGCTTCCAGGCATCCGCCGAGGAGTTCGTCGCACCCGGCGAAGGTCTCCGCCACTCCCGAGCGCGGCGCGGAGAGCTCGGCCATGCGGTCGTTTTCAAAGTGGATCACGGCATCCGCCTGGTTGCCGATTTCCTGGAGCGCCACCGCTGCCTGGGCGGCGCGCCTGCGGCCTTCAAATCCAAACGGGGAGGTCACGATCGCGATGAGAAGCGCGCCGGCTTTCTTCGCCGCCTCGGCCACCAGGCCGCCCGCGCCCGAGGCGGTTCCCCCGCCGAGGCCGGCACAGAGGAAAATGATGTCCGCCCCGCCAACCGCCGCCTCGATGTCCGCCAGCGATTCCCTCGCCGCATCCAGACCGATTTCCGGATCTCCCCCCGCGCCCAGGCCGCGCGTCGTCAGCGGACCGAGGGAAATTTTTGTGGAGGCGACCGACGACGAGAGCGACTGCTGGTCGGAATTGATGGCGACCGTCTCGATGTCGAGCCTGTGTGTCATGTGGATCCGGTCGGCGAGGTTGACTCCCGCATTGCCCAGACCGACCAGGCGCACGATCGGGGTTTCGGAACGGTCGAGATATTTTGGATACGTGATCATGGTTCTTAAAACGGCAGGCGGAGAAATCGGCCCAAATTTTTGATCGCATGGACGAGGCTCGAGTCTTCCGCCATTTCCGAGCGGACCGCCTGGCCGTATTTGGTGAGCCCGATGCATGTCGAAAATTGCGGATTCTCGAAGGCGGATGTCGGGCCTGAGACCGCCTGGGCCCGGGCGAGCTGGACCGGCATTTCGAACACGGATTCCGCCACTTCGCGGATCCCCCGGACCATGCTGCAGCCCCCGGTGAGCATCACGCCCGAACCGAGGAGATGCTGCGGGACTTCGTCCCCCAGATGCTTCCGGAGCAGGGAGAAAAGTTCCTCCAGGCGCGCGTGGATGATCATGTTCAGCATTTCGCGCTCGACCTCCTTGCCCGAGAATCCGGTGTCGTTTTTCAGGACGATCTTGTCCCCCGGAAGGGATTTCCCGAGCACGGCCGACCCCTCCTCGATCTTGAGTTTTTCCGCGCGGGTGATCGGGATGCGGAGGCCGATGGAGATGTCGTTGGTGATATGGTCGCCGCCGACGGCGAGAACCCCGCTGTGGCGGACGGCTCCGTCGACATAGACGATGAAATCGGTGACCCCGCCGCCAATGTCCACCACCAGGGTCCCGGATTCCTTCTGGTGCTGGCCGAGCACGACCTGCGCGGAGGCGAGCGAATTGACCACGACGTCCAGAACCTCGATGTGGCATTCCTTCACGCAGCGGATCGAGTTCTGGATCCGGTTCCTCACCCCATGGATGATGTGAAAATCCGCTTCGAGACGGCTTCCCAGCATGCCCACCGGATTGAGGACGCCCTTCTGCCCGTCCACGTAGTAATGCTGGATGATCGAGTGAAGGATTTCGTTTTCCTTCGGCAGGCTGATTTCCTTCGCCTTGTATTCGACCTCCTGGATTTCCTCTTCGGTGATTTCTCCGCCTTCGTCCGGAATGATGACCGACCCGCGGTTGTTGAAGCTTTCGATGTGGCTGCCGGTGACCGCGAGCCAGACGTTGCGGATCTCGACATCGCTCTTCTCCTCGGCGTCCGACAGGGCCTCGCGCACGCAGCTGCAGGCGTTTTCAAAATCCACGATTTCGCCCTTGCGCACGCCGCGTGACGGGGCTTCCCCGACCCCGAGCAGACGGATGTTGCCGTCCTGACGGCACTCGGCCACGACCGCGCACACTTTGGTCGTGCCGATTTCCAGTCCCACATGGATGTCTTCCCGTGCCATCTCAGCGACCCTTTTCCGCGGTGTTCCGGGCGGTTTTCGACGGCAGTCCCGCGATCTGCACAAATGTCACCGGGGTATTGCGGCGGACCATCAGATTCACCGACTCGAGCTCGCGGCCGCTTTCGCGGCAGTGCTCGAGGAGTTGGCGGAGCCGCGCGAGCTGCTCGGAAAAATCCTCCGTTAAAAATGTGATCCGGGCATTCCGGTCGCTGACGACATCGATGCAATATCCTTTGGAGATATTCATGCTGCGGATGGAGAGCAGGCATTCCGGTCGCGATTCCACTTCACGGAGCAGGGCGAGAGCGCGCCGCAGATCCTCGTTGTGGAGGGGTTCTCCATCCCGGATATTGTCGCTGCGGACGCCGTAAATCACCGGAAGGCGGAAAAATTCCGGCTGGATAATGCGGGGCTTCATCAAAAACCCGGTGTCGTCCACCAGCAGGGATTTTTCCGGATCGAAGGGATCGGCATCCTTCTCGACCGGGGCCACCCAGGCGACCGGGTCGCGGGCGGTGATCGAGATCGCGATGTGATCGGGCAGGCGGCGCTCGATGATCACGTCCGCCACCTGGGGAGTCGCGCGCAGCGCTTTTTCCGCCATCGTGAGGTCCGCGCGGAAAATATTTTCCCCCTCGTGGATTCCGGTTTCCGCGAGCGCCTCCTCGCGGGTCATCACCCCGTCGAGTTCGAAGGTCACCCGCTTGAGTGTGTAGTCTGCGTTGGAGAAGAAAAACTTGTCGAGACCGGTCGAGATACCCAGCCAGGCGGCCACCCCGAATGTGACGACGAGAGCGGAGGTCCAGAAAAACCCGCTGAGTTTCTGACGCCGCTCGCGTCGTGCGGTGACGCCGCGGATTTTTACTTCCAGCAGATGTTGTCTGCGTCCGCCGGAGCGGTGTCTGCGGTTGCTGGTGACGGAGCGATGGGGTCGGCGGTTCATGAGGAGTTTCTGGTGAGTGAGAGGCCGGCGATTTCCTCGCAGAGGGCCGGAAATTCCAAGCCGGCGACAGCGGCCGCCTTCGGGAGGAGGCTGGTCTCGGTCATGCCGGGAATCGTGTTGATTTCAAGGACATTGATCCGCCCATCCGGGGCGAGGAGCACGTCCACGCGCGAATAGATCCGGAGGTCCAGAGCCCGGCAGGCCGCGAGCGCGGCGTTTTGAATGAGGGCGGTCAGCTTGGGCGGGATGGCTGCGGGCACATGGTATTCCGAAGCCCCCTTCGTGTATTTGTGCCCGTAGTCGTAGAACCCTTCGCGCGGCACAATCTCAACAATCGGGAGGGCGGAGTTGCCGAGGATCCCGACGGTGAGCTCGCGGCCTGGAAAAAATTCTTCCACCAGCACGCAGTCTCCATATTGGAAGCAATCGTCGAGGGCGGCGGGAAGATCCGCCGCCGAGTCAACAATATGCACGCCGACGCTGGATCCCTGCTTCGGGGCCTTGACCACACAGGGGAACTGGCAGTCCGGCAACTCGCTGGGGCGGAGGATTTTCCATGAAGCCGTCGGGATGCCGGCGGCGTCGAAGCGGGACTTCGTCTCGATTTTGTCGAAAGCCAGCCGGCTTCCCTCGGCCCCCTCGCCGGTGTAGGGAACCCCCCTCGCGTCCAGCAGGCCTTGCAATTCCCCGTCCTCGCCGAACGTGCCGTGGATGAGGTTGAAGACGAGAGCCGTGCCGGAAGGGAGCTCAAACCCGGGGCCTGTGACATCCATTTCCGTGACGTGTGCGCCGCATTTCCGCAGGGCGCCGGCCACGGCCGCACCGGAACGGAGCGACACCTCGCGCTCCTTGCCGGGTCCGCCCATCATCAGCGCAACCGGCACGCCATTCAAAATTCCTTCGAATTGCCTCTTCATAAATTCGTCCCCACGATCTGCACTTCCGTCTCGAGCCGGATCCCTCGCGCGCGGTCGGCGGCGGCCTGGATTTCTCCGATCAGCGTGAGCACATCCTCCGCGGTGGCCCCGCCATCGTTGACAATGAAATTCCCGTGAACCTCGGATACCCGCGCGTGACCGACCGAGAAATTTTTGAAGCCGAGCTCCTCGATCAGGCGGCCGGCGGCGATGGATCCGGGGTTTTTGAAAATGCATCCGGCGCTGGCGGCGACCGGCTGTGAATGGCGGCGTTGCGCCGCCGAGGTTTCGATCAGTCGGTCGATTTCCCCGCGTGTGGACGGCTTGCCCTTGAGCACGGCCGAGAGGGCGTAGTTTTGGCGGAGCATCGGGACACTGCGGTAGTGGACATCGATTTCCGCCGGCGTGCGGGTGAAGATGTTGCCGTCCTGATCGCAGAAGCGGATGCGGACGACCTGGTCGAACGTCTGGGCCCCCATCGCGCCGGCATTCATGCGGAGCCCGCCGCCGAGATTGCCCGGGATTCCCTCCATCCACTCGAAGCCGCCGATGTTTGCCGAGCGGGCCAGCGCGCTGAGCTGCTGGAATTTCATCCCGACCCCGGCGGTGATCTCGTCGCCTTGGATCTCGTGGCGCAGGAATTCCCCGCGCGACAGGTGCACGACCACGCCCGGGATCCCTCCGTCGCGGACGAGCAGGTTTGATCCCCGGCCCATGACCATGAACGGGATTTCCCCGTCGAAGCAGTATTGGACAAGGTCCGCGAAGCCCTCCTCGGTTTCCGGTTCCGCCCAGAACTGGGCCGGGCCGCCGATGCGCATCGTCGTGTGCTTTGAGAGAGGTTCGTGGAGTTTGATGCTGCCCGGCCCCATCACGGCGAGGAGCTTTTCGCGTGCGGCGAGATCCTGGGCGAGACGTGTGCCGGCCTCATGGATGTTTCCGGCGCCGAGGCTGATGACGAGGTCGCCGGCCTCGAGCACGGCGGCGGCGGCGCAATGGATGTGCGCAATGTCGGGCACATGCCGCGCCGAAGCGTGCCCGTGTGCCAGCAGTGCCTCGACGATCGTCGCGCCAGAGACTCCCGGCAGCGGCTTCTCGCTTGCCGCGTAAACGTCGGCGACAAAGACATGGTCCGCCAGGTCGAAAGCCTTTCCGAACTCGTTCTTCAGCGCCAGCGTGCGTGTGTAGCGGTGGGGCTGGAACATCGCGAGGACCCGCTTCCATCCCCCCGTGCGGGCCGTGGCAAGAGTCGCGGCAATTTCCGTGGGATGATGCCCGTAGTCGTCCACCAGCAGGTGGCTTGCCGACTCGTAGCGGATCTCAAACCTCCTTCGCGCGCCCCGGAACGAGTCGAGGGCCGCGGCGATCCGATCAAACGGGATCCCGAGTTCACTGGCCAGCGCCACAACCGCCAGGGCGTTTACGGCATTGTGCGCGCCCGGGATGTTCATGGAGATTTCCCCGATGTGACGGCCTTTGTGGAAGACGGAAAAATGCGAACGGAAATTTTCGGTTTTGAGGCTGGCGAGCCGGTATTCGGCCCCGGCGGAGTGGCCGTAGGAGACGGATCCCGGGTGCCCGGCGCAGACCCGCCGCGCGCCTTCGTCGTCCGCACAGTAGAAGACAGGGCCCGACGTCTGTGAGATGAGCTTGGAATAAACCGCATCAATCGCGGCAAGATCCTTGTAGAAATCCAGGTGCTCGGGCTCGATGTTGAGCACGATCGCATGGGTCGGATGGTAGTTGATCAGCGTTCCGTCGCTCTCGTCCCCCTCCGCCACAAAAAAATCGCCCTCGGAATCCCACCGGGCGTTTGTCCCGAGGATCGGGATCTCGGCCCCGACGTAGTGGGACGGCTTCAACCCCCCGGCCCGCAGGACGTGGGCCGCCATGGCTGACACGGTCGTCTTTCCATGCATGCCGCAGACCACGATCCCCTTTTTTACGGCCATGATTGCGGCGAGCGTGTCGGCGCGGCGGGCCATCGGGATCCCGAGCCGTTTGGCTTCATCGTAGGCCGGGTTGCCCGGCTTGATCGCCGAGGAATAGACGACGAGGTCGGCTCCCCGGACGCTCTCCGCCGTTTGCGGGGAGTCAAACCGCAGGCCTTTCTTTTGCAGGCGTTCGACCTCGACGGTCACGACCTTGTCCGACCCGCTGACATCATGCCCGAGGGCGAGGAGAAGGGCGGCCAGCCCGCTCATTCCCGAGCCCGCGACGCCGATCAGATGAACCTGGCGCGCGGCGGCCCCCGTCAACATTTCCTGCAGAGAGATCATGCGCCGGCCTCCTTCACGGCGCTCTCCATGACATCGGCGACGTTCTCGGCGGCGTTGGACGGCGGGATCCGCCGGGTGGCCAGCGACATGCGTTCGCGCCGGGCGTCATCGGAGAGCAGATTCGAAATCATTGCAGAAAGACTCTCTGCGCTTGTCCCATTCTCCGTCAACATTTCCGCGGCACCGGCGCGCACATAAATCCCGGCGTTCGCGGTCTGGTGGTCGTCGGTGGCGAACGGGTAGGGGATGAGGATCGAGGGGAGAGCGAACTGGGAGATCTCGCTGAGGCTCGAGGCCCCCGCCCGGGAGATTGCCAGATCCGCCGCCGAATACGCTTCCTCCATCCGGTGGTGAAACGGCGAGACGTAGTGGGGGATTTCATCGCGCTGGTAATTCGCGGCGGCGAGCCGGTCGTCCCGCTCTCCGGTGAGGTGGATGATCTGGATCCCGGATCCCGCGAGCAGCGTGGTGGCCTTGAAGAGGAGCTGGTTGATGCCCGCCGCCCCCTGGCTGCCGCCCATCACCAGGAGAGTCTTCTTTTCCGGATCGAGGTGGAACACCCGGCTGGCCTCTGTGCGGGAAAGCGGCTTCCCGAGGTTTTTGCGCACAGGCGTTCCGGTGACCACGCAGGACGCGCCGGGGAATTTTTCCTCTGCTTCCTCGAAGCCCAGAAGCACCTTGGATGCGAATTTGGCGGCGAGGCGGTTCGCGCGTCCGGGGATCGCATTCGACTCGTGGATGAACGCCGGAAGGCCCTGCAGCCGGCCCGCCAGCACGGGGGCCGTTGACGTGAACCCTCCCATGCCGAGCAGCACGGACGGACGGAATTTCCGGTAGAACCTCCGGCATTGGCAGAAACTTTCCCAGAATCTCCGCAGAAACCGGACGGATGCCGGCGAGGCGAACATGCTGGGCATGCCGACCGAGGGCAGCTTTTCCGATCGGAACTCGGGGTGCGCCTTCAGGGCGGTTGCGTCGATCATCTTTTCCGAAACAAAGAGCACGACCTCGTGGCCCCGTGCGTGGAGCACCTCGGCCACGGCAAGGCCCGGGAAGAGATGTCCTCCTGTCCCGCCGCATGCGATCACCGCGCGAAAAGGTGGAGTCCTCATAGGCGGGGTTGCACGCGTTCGCGGAGGAAAGCAGATGCCAGGCGCGGCACCAGCGGTTTTCCCTGGCGGTGGATGTTGACGAGAAGCCCGATCATGAAAAGGCAGACCACGAGGTTCGAGCCGCCGTAGCTGATGAACGGCAGCGGCATCCCCTTGTTCGGGAGAAGCGATGTCGTCACCCCGATGTTCACGACGGCCTGCAGGGAGATCATCATCACCGCGCCGATGCCGAGCAGTTGCCCGAAACGGTCGCGGGCATTTGAGGCGACCAGCGATCCGCACAGGCAGACGAGCAAATAGCCCGCCACCGTGAGCAGAGTGATCCTCAGGCCGAGTTCTTCTCCGATCATCGGAAAAATGAAATCGGTGTGCGCATACGGGAGGTAGAGCATTTTCTGGCGCCCTTCCCCGAGCCCGAGCCCCTCGATGCCGCCCGATCCGAATGCGATGAGCCCCTGGAGCTGTTGGTAAAACTCGTTCGGATATTTATCGGGATGCAAAAAGGCGAGGAGCCGCCCCTGGCGTTCCGTGATGTTCATCGCCAGGAAGATGACACCCGACAGCCCGGCCAGACCCATGAGAAAAAGCCAGCGCATCGCGGCCCCGGCCACGAACATCACCGCCAATGCGGTCGCGCCGATGAGCGCCGTGTTGCCGAGGTCCACCTCGCGCAGGATCGGGACGAGCAGGAGCGCAAGAATGCCCATCGGTGCGGCAAAGCCCATCAGGAATCCCTTCGATTGTTCCTGATACGTTGCGAACCACCACGCGAGAAAAAAGAGGGCCGCGATTTTTGCGGGCTCGCTCGGCTGGAGCACTCCGGACCCGAGGTGGATCCAGCGGGACGACCCGTTGAGGCGCAGGCCGATCCCGGGAACGAAGCACAGGATAAGCAGGAAAAAGGCCCCCGCAAAAAAGACCCACCACCACTTCTCCCAAAAATGGTAGTCCACGCACGCGGCCGCGAACGCCATGACCAGCCCGATGGAAAGCCAGACCGCCTGGCGCTTGACGAAAAAATAGATGTCGCCGTGGCTGTCCTGCGCGAAGGCGCTCGTGCTGAATAGCATGACAAGGCCGAGGGCCACCAGGCCCGCGACTGTCAGGAGAAGAACAAGGATGCCGTGCTTTTGCATGAGGAGACCCTTCCCTCCGGAGACGGACGCAGAGGCTCCGTCCGGAGCGGATCTTAGGGAATGGTGAGTTTCTGTCCGATTTGTAGTTTTGTGGGATCTTCGATTTTGTTGACTTTGAGAAGTTCACTGTAGCTGATCTTCAACTTTTTCGCGATCGAGTAGGGGTTCTCTCCTTTCGCGACGGTGTAGGAGTCGCCGGACGCCGGGTGCTGTGCCTTGGGTGCCGGGCTGGCTGCGGCCTTCGCCGCGGCAACGGGAGCGGCAGCAGGCGCTGAGGATTTGGCGGGAACGGCTTTCGGGACCGCTGCGGGGGCGGCAGCCGCTTTGACATCGGGTTTCTTTTCCACAGGGGTGCTTTCCTTCCGGGCCGCAGGCTTGATGTTGAGCACCTGCCCGATGCGGATGGTCGCAGCCGCCGCGAGCCCGTTGGCCCGCTCGATCTCCTCAACCGTCGTCTTGTGCTGGGATGCGATCTTTGTGAGCGTGTCGCCGGCGGCCACGGTGTGCGCAGTGCCTGCCACAGGCGGTTTGGCTTCCGCTTTCACGGCGGTGGTTTGTGCGGCCGGCGCGACGGTGGCAGCAGGGGCGGCGGCCGGGGGACGGGTTTTCTGCTTTTCCGAGACGGAGGCTTTCTGCTTGTCCGGCAAGGCGTGGCTGGTCTTGAGCATGTTGAACGCGAAGACTCCTCCAACGGCGAGGATATGGAGGACCAGGACCACGATGAGCGCGTGGGAGAACTTCATGTTCGGCTCGGACTCCTCGTCGTAGTCTTCGAACTCCTCCCCCCGGGCCGCGGCGCGGGCTTGCAAGGGGCGGAGGATTCTGCGCGGCGCACGGCGGGGCGCTGGCGGGCGTGGGGAACTGGTATTCATAGGTGGTTTCACGATGTCAGTTGGTTGGTGCAGGATTTGAAAAGGTTTCCGCGTTCGCCGTAATTGCGGAACATGTCGAACGACGACGTGCCCGGCGAGAGGAGGACGGCATCGCCGGCCTCCGCGAGTTTCTGCGCCTCACGCACCGCTTCTTCGAGGGTCGCGGCCTTGTGACAGTCCACGCCGCTCCAGGATTCCGCAATCCGGTCTTTCATTTCTCCGATGAGGATGGCGGCGCGGACGCGCTTGCGGACAAGCGGGGCGATGGCGTCGAATTCGAATCCCTTGTCCTTCCCGCCGGCGATGAGCACGATCGGGCGGTCCTGCGAGCGGATGGCCATCTCCATCGCGTCGAGGTTCGTGGCCTTCGAGTCGTTGATCCAGCGGACCCCGTCCAGGTCCCGCACAAACTCGCACCGGTGGGCGGGCGGGGAATAGGCGGCCACCGCGCCGGCCATGATTTCGAATTCGACTTCGAGCGCACGCCCGATGGCCAGTGCGGCCATCAGGTTCTCTGCGTTGTGGATCCCGCGGAGCTTCGTGCGCGCCTGGTCGAGGACCGGGTGGCCTCGGAAAGAAATTTGCGTTCCCCGCAGGGTGAAATCCGCATCGCTGCGCGAGGCGCTGAACGTGATCTTCCTCGCCGCCTCCAGCGGGGGAAGATCGGAAGCCGCGTTCACGACCGCGATGTCCGACGCGGTCTGGTTTTCAAAAATCCGCAGCTTGGCGGCCCGGTATTCCTGCATCCCCGGATACCGGTCGAGATGGTTCGGGCTGAGATTGAGCCAGACGGCAACCTGCGGGTGAAACGAGCGGATGGTCTCGAGCTGGAACGAGCTGACCTCGAGGACCATGACGTCGAGTTCATGGCTTGACCGGACGGCGGTTGCGAACGGAAGGCCGATGTTCCCGCTCGACATGGTCCGCACGCCGCAGCTTTGCAGCATCGCGGTGGTGAGCCCGGTGGTCGTCGTCTTGCCGTTCGTGCCGGTGATCGCAACCGTCGGGCACGAGCATTCCTCGAAAGCGAGTTCCAGCTCACCGATGATCGGGATGTTCTTGGAAATCACATTGCGGACAAGCGGGACCGCCGGGTCAATGCCGGGGCTGAGAATCGCGATGTCGTAGGCGCCGGGATCGGCGTCCGCCGCCGCGCCCAGGATCACCCGGATGCCGTGTGCGGCCAGTGCGTCCGACTTTGCCCGCTGCGACGCGCTGTCACCGCTTTCGCAGACAGTCACTTTGGCCCCCTCCTCGTGCAAGAGCAGGGCGGCCGCCTCGCCGCTGTGGCCGAGACCAAGAACAACCGCTTTTTTTCCGCTGTAGATCATCGAAGTTTGAGTGTGGCGAGCCCGAGGAGCGCAAAGAGGACCGACATGATCCAGAACCGCACGATGACGGTGTTTTCTTTCCATCCGCTGAGTTCGAAATGGTGGTGGAGGGGTGACATTTTGATGATCCGTTTCCCGGTGAGCTTGAAGCTGGCAACCTGGAGGATCACCGACATCGCCTCGATCACGAAGACCCCGCCGACGATCACGAGCAAGAGCTCCTGCTTGCAGCAGATGGCGACCGCGCCGAGCATCCCGCCGATCGCCAGGGAGCCGGTGTCGCCCATGAAGACGCGGGCCGGGTAGGCATTCCACCACAGGAATCCGAGGCAGGCTCCGAGCAGGGCGCAGCAAAGAACGGTCAGCTCTCCCGAATACACCACAAACGGCACCTTCAGGTAGGTCGCGGCGGTGATGTTTCCGGCAAGATACACCAGCACCGCATAGGCGGCCGCCACCGTCGCCGTGCATCCGGTGGCCAGCCCGTCGAGCCCGTCGGTCAGGTTCACCGCGTTCGATGTCCCCACGATCACCAGCAGGTAAAAAACAAACGTCCCCCAGCCAAGGCTGAAGACGAGCGGTTCTTTTGAGAACGGGATGAAGAGCTGCTGTGCGATTCCCGACACTTTCGGGTTCGTGAGGAAATAGACCGTGAAGATCCCCGCCAGCACGCACTGAAGGGCGAACTTCAAGCGGCTGCTGATTCCCACAGAGCTCTTCCTGGTGACTTTGAGCCAGTCGTCGTAGAACCCGATGCCGCCCAGAAAAACCGTGCTGAAGAGAACAAGCCACACGAACGGATTTTCCGGACGCGCCCAGAGGAGGGAGGAGAACACGACCGCTCCAACGAGCAGGATTCCTCCCATGGTGGGAGTTCCCATCTTTGCCCCGTGAAGCTCGAAGAGCTTGTGGACTTCCTCCTTGCTCCGGACCGGCTGCCCGAATTTCATCGCGATCAATTTCCTGATGACCCAGTTTCCAAAAACGATGCTGATCAGGAACGCTGTGATCCCGGCGCAGATCGCACGGAACGTGATGTAGTAAAAGACATTGAACGCCTTGAAAAAGTCGCTGTCGATCCCGCGTGCACGCGCCCAATCATCGAGTTGGAAAAGGTAATAGAGCATTAGAAAAGTTTGAACACGTTTTCCATCCGTGCGGCGCGGCTTCCTTTGACAAGGACGATATCCCCCGGCTTCGCGAACTGGGCGAGCATGCGTGCGGCGGCGGCGGTGTCTTCCACCTCATGGGTCCTGCCGAGACCGGCCGAGCGGGCGGCTTCCGCGAGAGGGGCGGTTTCCGCGCCGACCGTGATGAGGATGTCCGCATATTTTTCTGCGGCGAGGCCGGTCTGGCGGTATCCCTCTGCGGCGTAGTCCCCGAGTTCTCCCATCCGCCCGAGGAGGGCAATGCGGCGGCCGCTTCCCGGCAACGCCCGCAGCGTGGCAAGGGCGGCGACCATGGAATCCGGGCTGGCGTTGTAAGTGTCGTCGAGAAACGAGATTCCCCGGATCGTCCGGCGTTCGAGGCGTCCGCCGGAGAGCTGCGTCTTGGCGAGTGCGGCGACCGCCTCCTGGGGGGGGACGCCGAATTCCATCCCGGCCGCGATGGCCTGGAGCGCGTTGGCGACCATGTGCGCGCCATGGCAGGGGATCCGCGCGTCGAACTGCTTTCCGTCGGCGTGCAAAACGAACGAGCACGAATCCTCCGATTCCTCGAGCGACACGGCTGTGATTTCTCCGGAGCCCGTGAGGAGGACACGGGCTTTGCATCGCGCGGCGATCCCTTCGCTTTGATCGTCGGCTGCGGAGAGGACGACGAAGCCGGATGGCGGCACCGCTTCGGCGAGCGAGCCCTTCTCGATGGCGATTTCTCCGCGGGACTTCATGTGCTCGATGTGGGCGACGCCGATATTCGTGATGATCGCGGCATCCGGCCTGGCGAGGGCCGCCAAGGGAGCGATCTCGCCGGGATGATTCATGCCGATTTCCCAGACGGCCGCCGTGTCGGAGCCGCAAGCCGCAAGGATCGAGAGCGGAAGGCCGATGTGGTTGTTCATGTTGCCCCGGGTTTTTGTCACCCTGAAACGCGTGCCAAGGACTGCGGCAGCAAATTCTTTTGTGCTGGTTTTTCCGTTGCTGCCCGTGATGCAAAGGACCTTGAGATTCAGCCGCGCCCGCCAGGCCGCAGCGAGCCGGGTGAGGGCGGCCAGCCCGTCGTCCGCGAGGAGCGCGGGAAAGCCTTCCGGCAGCGTGCCGGCAGCCTCCGGCGAGTCGAGCAGCACGGCGGCGGCACCGCGCGATGCCGCAGCGGCGGCGAATGCGTTGCCGTCGAATTGTTCCCCGCGCAGCGCGACGTAGAGGTCGCCCGGCTGGAGTGTGCGCGTGTCTTTGCCGACGCGGGAAACCACGGCATCACCGGAGCCCCGGACGATTTCCGCCCCGGCCATTTGCGCGATGTCTATGAGGGCGAGCGGGTCCATCAGGTTTCGGCTTTCTTGTAGGCGATGGCAAGTTCGGCGGCTGCGACGTCGTCAAAAGGAACCCTGCGGTCGGCGAACTCCTGGTAATCTTCGTGTCCCTTGCCGGCGATGAGAACGATGTCCCCGCTTTGGGCAAGCCCGATCGCGTGCCGGATCGCGGATTCGCGGTCGGTCATTTTGTCGTGGCGGGACCCGTGCAGCCCGGCTTCGATATCGCGGAGGATCGCTTCCGGATCCTCGCGGCGCGGGTTGTCCGAAGTGAGGACCGTCCAGTCCGAAAGCTCCTCCGCGGCGGCGGCCATGAGGGGGCGCTTGGCCCGGTCGCGGTTGCCGCCGCATCCGAAGACGGTGATGATCCGCGCGGGGTTCAGCTCGCGCAGCGTGCGAAGCACGTTCCGGAGGGCGTCGTCGGTGTGGGCGTAATCCACATAGACTTGAAAATTCCGTTTGGACGCGACGCGCTCGAGGCGTCCGGGAACCTGGGGCGCGGAGGCGAGCGCCGCGATGGCGGCGCGCAACTCGACGCCGCAGGCGGTTGCGGCCGCGAGCGCGCCCAGGGCGTTGTAGATGTTGAAAAGCCCGATCATCGGCATGCGGACGAGGAAGGTTTTTCTTTTGGCATCAAGCTGGAACGTCGCCCCTGCCGGATCGAAGCGGATCGCGCTCGCGCGGAAGTCTTCGCCCACCCCGCGTCCGAATGTCAGCACCTTCAGCCGCTTTCCGAATTTTTCGATCAGCTGCCGTCCATGGCGGGAGTCGGCATTGATGATCGCGCGGCCTTTCTTGGTCGTCTGCGCGGCGAGGGCCTCGAAGAGGAGGGATTTTGCGTCGAAATACGCCTCCATTGAGAGGTGAAAGTCCAAGTGGTCCTGCGTGAGGTTTGTGAAAACCGCCGCGTCGAAGGCCATCCCGCGGACGCGTTGCTGGACAAGCGCGTGGCTCGAAACCTCCATGGCGACCGCGCGGTCGCCGCCGTCCCGCATTCCGGCCAGCATGTCCTGCAGGTCCACGGATTCCGGGGTCGTCCTGGGCGCGGCGATCACCTCGCCGCCGACCACATATTTCACCGTTCCGATCAGCCCGCAGCGCAGGGATGCGGAATCGAGGAGATGCTTGATGAGGAAGGCGGTCGTGGTCTTGCCGTTCGTGCCGGTGACCGCCGCGCATTTCAGCGAGCGGTCGGGATGCCCGTGGAAGGCGGCTGCGATGTCGGCCATCGCCGCGCGCGCGTCGTCAACCCGCACGAGCGGGCAACCGGCGTCGGCGACGTGGGTCCCGGCCACGATGGCCGCCGCTCCGTTCGCAACCGCCGACCGGACAAAATCCACGCCGTCGGCATTCTGGCCGGGAAGCGCAAAAAAAAGGCTTCCGGGGCGCGCCAGCCGCGAGTCGCAGCACAAGGACGTGATTTCGGGATCGGCAAGTCCGGGGGGAAGTCCGGCGGATTCGAGGAGTGCATGGAGCCTCATGGCGTCAATTGGTCCTCCCGGATTTTGGTGGTGCCGAGCGCGAGGGGCGCGACCGGCTGCGCCCGCAGGGCGGGGATGAGATCGAGGTGGCGTGCGGCACGCTCTCCGATGCGCGAGAAAACCGGAGCGGCCACGAGCCCGCCATAGTTCAACCCCGAGGCAATTTTGGGATCGTCAATCATCACGAGGCAGACGAACCGGGGGTCTTCCTCGGGGAGGTAGCCGACGAATGAGACGACGCATTTTCCCGGTGCGTATCCTCCGGCCGGGCTGATCTTCTGCGCGGTGCCCGTCTTTCCGGCCACGGTGAATCCGGCGACCTTGGCGAGCTGGGCGGTGCCTCCTTCGCCCACGACCCCGCAAAGGGCATTGCTCACGAAGCGGGCGACCTTTTGGGGGATCACCTGACGTGCGACTTTTGGCGGCTTTTCAAAGACCACACGTCCATCGGAGTCCTCGACCGAGCGAATCATCTGCGGGGTCATGAGCCGTCCGCCGTTGGCGATGACCGACATGCCCATGGTGATCTGGAGCGGCGTCGCCGCGACCGCCTGTCCCATCGGCATGCGGGTGAGCGTCAGCTTATCCCACCGTTGGGGAGGGAGAACCATGCCCACGATCTCGCCGGGCAGCTCGATGCCCGTCTTCTCACCGAAGCCGAAGCGTCGGACGTATTCATAGAATTTCGCATCCCCCAGCATGAGCCCCATTTTCGCCGAGCCGATATTCGAGGATTTGACCAGGACGTCGCGGGGGGTCAGTGTCCCATACCCTTGGTGGTCGCGAAGGATTTTTCCCCCGTAGGCGAACGCTCCGTTTTCGCAGAAAATTCCGGTGTTCTCGTTCACGGTCCCTTCGGTGAGCGCGGCGGAGGCCACGACAATCTTGAACGTCGAGCCGGGCTCGACCATGTCAATGATCGCCCGGTTTTTCATCTGTTCGGGCTTCCCGTCGCCCGGGCGGTTCGGGTCGAAGCACGGACGGTTCGTCATCGCGAGGATCTCCCCTGTCGCGGGATCCAAAAGAATGCCGACCGCCATCTCGGGCTTGAGGTCGCGGAATGCCGCGTCAAGCTCCTCCTCAAGGATCGCCTGCAGGCTCATGTCAATCGTGAGCCGGACGTTGAGCCCGTGTTCGGCCGGCTCTTCCTGTCCGCGGTAAAGCACGATCTCCCGACCGGTCCGGTCGCGCTCGATGAACCGCTCCCCATCGCGTCCGCGAAGGCTTTTCTCCATCGTCAGTTCGACGCCCTGGACCCCCGTCCCATTGTTGTCGAGAAAACCGAGCACATGACCGAGCATCTGACCGTTCGGATAGATCCGCACGGCGTCCGGCTCAAATTCCAGCCCGCGGAGGTTCGCCTCCTGCAGGGCTTTTCGGAGCGCGACGACCTTGTCCTCGGGCACCTCGTGGCGGACGACGATATATTTTCTGCTGCTCGTGATTTTCTGGAGAAGGTCCTTTTTGTCCATTTCCAGGAACGGCGCGGCGAGCTGCGCGAGGGCTTCCCGGTCTTTGATATGCGAGCCGTCCGCGACGACCGTGTGCACCGGCAGGTTCGACGCCAGCAACTCGCCGTTGCGGTCGAAGATCAGCCCGCGGCGGGCGTGAATGACCAGGCGCATCGTGTGCTTTTCCGCGGCCAGCCGGGAATATTCGCTGTGCTTTGCCACTTGCAGGTGGACGAGCCGCGCCGAGTAAGTGGTAAAGATCAGGGCAACGACACCACAGGCCAGACCGGTGCGTGTGCGTGCCGTCCACTTCATTGGCTTGTCCTTTCGACGAAGGCCGTGCGCAGAACGCCATCGGCCACGGCGGATGCCGGCCCGGCGAGGCGGGCGATCACGTTGTCCTGGATCGGTTTCATGTCAATGAAGCCAGAGGCGATTTTCTGCTGGAGTTCGCGGCGCGAGGAAAGCTCGGTCACCCGGACGAGAAGGGATTCATTCTGAGCTTTTATTTCGGAGATCCGCTTTTCGACCTGGCGGATCTCCTCCCCGAGCGCGAACTGCTGGTTTTTCATGTAAACGAAGAAAAGCCCGCCCGCGCCCAGAAGGATGGCAACGAGCAAGCAGCGGATGAGCGAGGAGAAGTGGACGGGGTTGACCTGTTTTCTGCGGTTGGCATTCATGATGCGGGTTCCTGAAGTTTTTCCACGACACGGAGCTTGGCGCTCCGGGCGCGCGGGTTGTTGGCGACTTCCTCGACGCCGGCATCCATGGGGTGCGGCGTCAGCAGGCGAAAGATGCGATCGGGGTTGCGGCGTGGCTCCGGCCATTCCGGACGGTCCACCCATTCCTGGCTGTGTTCGCGGAAGAAATGCTTCACGATCCGGTCTTCGAGCGAGTGGAACGTGATGACGGCAAGCCGTCCGCCCGGAGCGAGGCAGGCGGGAATCGTCTCCATCGCCTCGCGCAGTGCCCCCAGCTCGTCGTTGACCGCGATGCGAAGCGCCTGGAAAATCCTCGTCGCCGGGTGGCGGCCGCTTGTTCTCGGAGCCACCGAGGAGACCGCGGCCGCGAGATCGAAGGTGGTCTGGAACGGATGCTGCACGCGCAATGCGATGAGACGCGCCGCGATCTGCGTCGCGCGCGGTTCCTCCCCGAATTCCCTGAAAATGCGTGACAGCTCGGCCACCGGCAGCGTGTTGACAAGCCCGGCGGCCGTGGTCGCTGCGGAGAGGCTCATGCGCATGTCCAGCGGACCGTCCTTCATGAGCGCAAACCCGCGTTCTGCCGTGTCGAGCTGGTGGGAGGAAACCCCGATGTCGAGCAGCGCGCCTGCAAGACCGCGGTGTTCTCCCAGGTCGTTCAGAACGCCTGCCGCCTCGCGGAAATTTGCCTCCACCAGCCGCAGCCGCGACCCGAACCGCTCCAGCCGTCTGCCGGCCTCGCGCAGCGCATCGGCGTCCTGGTCCAGCCCGATGACCTCGGCGCCGGCCTCAAGAAGCCGCTCGCTGTGGCCGCCGCCACCGATCGTGCCGTCCAGGAACAGAAGGCCCGGGGCGGGACGCAGCAATGCCACGACCTCGTCCGGCATCACGGGCACATGATAATTGTCCCCGCTCTGGTCAGTTTTTTCCAAGGTGAGAAGGTCTTCGCAGTCCAAGAAGCTCATATGCGTTCCGGGGTCGGATTTTTATGGTGGCATGTCCGGACAGCTTTCCGTTGCCGTTCTTTCCGGATTGAAAGCCGAAGAAAAACGGGCGTCTGCCTTTCGCCATCAGTCCCGTTCCCTCATAAAGGTTTGCCTTTCATGTTCAAAAAAATCACAGGCCGATCTCCTCGGCCGCCTTTTGGTAGATCGTGGAGTTTTCCGGAGCCCCCGCCTCGTGGCGCTCTTTCGACCAGATTTCAAAACGGCTCCGGGCGCCGACAAACACGACCTCGCCGCTCAGCCCGGCGCGCTCGCAATGTTTCTCTGGCAAAAGGATCCGGCCCTGCTTGTCTGTGGTGACCAGATGCGCCTCCCCGTAAAACATCCGGATCGCGACCCTTTTCTGGCCCGAGCCCAGCGTCGGCGAATCCAGAATCCTTTGCTCCCACCGGGCGAGCTCTTCGCGGCCCATGACCATCAACTGCCTGTCATTCGGATGCGGCACCACATGGAACTCCTGCCCCTCGCCGGAAACCCATGCGGACGGGATCGCAACACGCTTCTTGGCATCCAACGAACGCTCAAACGTGCCCGCATAAAGCGGTGCCGATGTGGATTCCTGACTCATTGCCGTTTAGGTTTGTGGTGACATGATTCGCCACCTGCCCCCACTTTCCACCACTTTCCACCACGGTCGTCAACGGAATTCTGTGGGTCGGGCAAAAATTATTTCAAGCCTCCGGAGGCCTTTTTTTTGATTGCCGGATCTCTGTTTCTTGCTGTGCGGAACCCGATCGACTTGCCGGGTCCGCAGAATTCCTTCCCGGCGCTGAGAATTTCTCCGCAGTCGGTGGTTGAGGTGTGCGGGTAATCGGGTAGCGTGGCTGGCGTGGAAATCATGGTATCGATCGAGAGCGTTGCGTTTGGCGGGGCGGGAGTCGGGCATCTTCCGGATGGCCGGGTTTGCTTTGTTCCGCTGACCCTTCCGGGCGAGCGGGCGGTCATCCGGATCGTGAGGCAGAAGAAATCGTTCGTGGAAGGCGAGGTCGTGCGGATGGCGGAGATTTCCGTTGACCGCGCGGTTCCCCGTTGTCCGGTTTATGGGAAATGCGGCGGGTGCGCCTACCAGCATGTCCGGTATGAGCGGCAGTTGGTGATGAAGGCGGAACAGGTCCGGGAGTTGCTGCAGAGGTTCGGCGGGATCGCCGGGGCGGATGTCCGCCAGACGCTTCCCTCGCCGGACCAGTGGAACTACCGGAACCGGATCGGGGTCCATGTGCAGGACGGGCGGGTGGGATTTCATGGCCGCAAGTCGAACCGCATCGTCCCGGTGCCCGCGTGCCCGATCGCCGCGCCGGATGTCAATGAACAGCTCGCCGCGCTCGCCGCAAAGCCTCCCCGCGGAAACCAGAAGATCACCCTGCGGGAAAGATCGGAATTTTATGGATTCAGCCAGGTCAATGCCGGGGCGGCGGAAATCCTGAAAACCGTTGTCGCCGGGATGCTGGAGGGCGCGGGCGGGCATCTGGTGGACGCCTATTGCGGCGCGGGATTTTTTTCCAGAAGCCTGCGGGAGAAATTCCGTGTCGTGACCGGCATCGAGTGGAGCGTTGGTGCGGTGCATGCCGCCCGGGCGGGCGCGCGGGAGGGCGAGATTTATCTTGAGGGCGCGGTGGAATCCCACCTCGCGGCCGCGCTGGCCGCGGAGCCGGAGACGGCGTTGATTGTGGATCCGCCGGCGGAAGGGCTTTCCCCGGAGGTCGTGGAGGCGATCCTCGCGAACCCTCCGTCCACGATCGTTTATGTGTCCTGCGACCCTTCCACCCTGGCGAGGGATTTGAAAAAACTCTCCGCAAGGTATGCGCTGGACTTTCTCCAGCCGGTTGACATGTTCCCGCAAACTGCGGAAATCGAATCCGTGGCCCGATTGAAAATCTTATGATGCTCAAAAGACGATTCGGCCGGACCGGCCTGGAGATGCCGGTTCTGACCTGCGGAGGGATGAGGTATCAGCACTCGTGGAAAGACGAGGAGGATGCACCGGAGGACAACCAGAAAAATCTGGAGGCGACGGTCGAAAGGGCGCTGGAGCACGGGATCAACCACATCGAGACCGCGCGCGGGTATGGATCGTCGGAGTTCCAGCTCGGCAAGATTCTTCCGCGCCTCCCACGGGAAAGCCTGATCGTGCAAACGAAGGTCGCCCCGGACGGCGACGGCGCGAAATTCCGCGAGACGTTCGAGCGGTCGATGTCCCTGCTTCGTCTCGACCATGTGGACCTGCTGGGGCTGCACGGCATCAACTCGCGGGAGATCCTGGAGAATGCCCTGAAGCCGGGCGGGCCGCTTGCGGTGGCGCGCGAGCTCCGGAAAGAGGGCCGCTGCCGGTTCATCGGGTTTTCCACGCACGGCCACTGCGATGTCATTTGCGACGCGATCGGGACCGGGGAGTTCGACTACGTCAACCTCCACTGGTATTGGGTCAACCGTTCGAATGCCCGCGCGCTCGAGGCCGCCGCTCGCCACGACATGGGGGTCTTCATCATCAGCCCGAACGACAAGGGCGGGAAGCTCCACGAGCCGCCGGAAAAACTCGTGCGCCTCTGCTCCCCGCTCGGACCGATGGCCTTCAACAACCTGTTCTGCCTGCGGAATCCGGGGATCCACACGCTCTCGATCGGCGCCGCGCGTCCGACGGATTTCGACGAGCATGTCCGCTCGCTCGCGCTGCTGCCGCAGGCCGGGGTCCTTGTCCCGCAGGTCGAGGCGCGGCTGAACGCCGCGATGGAAGACGCGCTCGGCAGGGAATGGTGCGCGCGCTGGGAAGAGGGGCTTCCGAAATGGGAGGACACGCCCGGTGGAATCAACGTCTGGGAAATCCTGCGCCTTTGGAATTACGCCACATCCCTCGACATGCTCGCCTTCGCGAAGATGCGCTACAACCTGCTCGGGCAGGCCGGGCATTGGTTCCCCGGAAAAAATGCGGCGGAGATTCCGGATATGCACGACGCGCTTTCCGGAAGCCCGTTCCGGGAAAAGATCCCCGCGATCCTGCGCGAGGCGCACCATCTCCTCTTCGACAAACCGGTCGAGCGCCTCAGCCAGTCGGACTGAATCCGCCCTTCAAAACGGGATTGACAAGCGCGCTCCGGACACGCAGAACTGATCCCCGATGACTGTCGAAATCCTGGCGCGGGTGCAGTTCGCATTCACGGTAGCGATCCATTATCTGTATCCCCCTCTCAGCATCGGCCTGGGCATGGCTCTGGTCATGATGGAGGGCCTCTGGCTCAAGACCGGGAATCCGGTTTTCCACAACATGGCGAGGTTCTGGACAAGGATTTTTGCGCTGACGTTCGCGATCGGCGTGGCTACCGGGATCGTGATGGAATTTGAGTTTGGAACGAACTGGGCGACGTATTCGCGGTTTGTCGGGGACATCTTCGGGAGCGCGCTGGCCGCCGAGGGGATCTTCGCGTTTTTCCTGGAGTCCGGGTTTCTGGCCCTGCTCCTCTTCGGGTGGAACAAAGTCGGGCCGCGGATGCATTTCTTCGCGACCTGCATGGTGGCCTTTGGAGCGCACTTCAGCGCCGTCTGGATCGTCGTGGCGAACTCCTGGATGCAGACCCCCGCGGGCTATCATCTGGAGAGGATCGTCAACGGGAAGCCGGTGGTCCTCCCGGCGGATCATGTGGTGACCACCGCCGATCTGACGAGCGTCCGCGCGGTGGTGGATGATTTTTGGGCGATGGTCTTCAACCCGTCCACGATCGACCGCCTCACGCACGTCGTCCTCGGCGCCTGGATGGCCGGGGCATTTCTCATCGTGAGCATCAGCGCGTATTATGTCCTGCGGAAACGCCATCTCGATTTTGCCAGGGCCTCGCTGAAAATCGGACTGGGATTTGCCGCGGTCGCGAGTGTTCTCCAGATGGTCAGCGCCGACTTCACGGCGAAGGGCGTCGTGCGCAACCAGCCGATCAAGCTCGCCGCGATGGAGGGCGTCTACCAGACCGCCCCCCGGACCCCGATGACGCTCTTCGGGTATGTGGATACAAAAAAGGAAACCGTTGTCGGCCCGAAAATCCCCGGCCTGCTGAGCTGGCTGTCGTGGGGGTCGATCGACAAACCGGTCGCCGGACTCCGCGATCTGCCCAGCGCGGAATTTTTGAGGGCGCGCCACCCGGGTGCCTCCCCGAAGGAATTTCCGTCTCTCCGGAAAGCCTACTGGCCGAATGTCGCGGCGGTTTTCCAGTTTTATCACATCATGATCATCGTTGGCGTGGCCCTGCTGGGGCTGGTGGTGATCGCGTGCTATTTCTGGTGGCGGGGATGGCTTTTCGACACGAGCCGCCCGCTCACCCGCTGGCTCCTCCTGGCGCTGGTCTTTTCGGTCCTCGGTCCGCAGATCGCGAATCAGGCCGGCTGGTTTGCGGCCGAAATGGGACGCCAGCCGTGGATTGTTTACGGGCTCCTGAAAACCTCCGAGTCGCTCTCCAGGGTCGTCACCGCAAACCAGATCGTGACGTCGCTCGTCCTCTTCGCGCTCGTCTATGCCCTCCTCTTCGCGATGTTCATTTTCCTCCTCACCCGCAAGATCCAGCACGGGCCGGTGGATGAAGAGGACGAGATGCCGGAAAGCTGGAAGGCTCTGATCCGCACCACCCCCCGCGCATGATTCTCCCTGACCTCAACCTCATCTGGTTTGTTCTCGTCGGAGTGCTTTTCACCGGCTACGCCATGCTCGACGGCTTCGACCTCGGTGTCGGCGTGCTCCAACTGTTCGTCCGGAAGGACGAGCACCGGCGGCTGTTTTTGAATTCGATCGGTCCGGTCTGGGACGGCAACGAGGTCTGGCTCGTGACGGGCGGCGGCGCGCTCTTCGCCGCGTTCCCGGAGGCCTACGCCACGGTTTTCTCAGGGTTCTACCTCCCGTTCATGCTTCTCCTCTGCTCGCTGATCTTCCGCGCGGTGGCGATCGAGTTCCGGAGCAAGGAGGAATGGACATGGTGGCGGCAGTTCTGGGACGTGGCGTTCAGCCTGGGCAGCCTTGTCGCCGCGCTGCTCATCGGCGTTGCCATGGGGAATATCGTCCGCGGCATACCACTCGACGCAGACCACGAATTCGCCGGGACATTCCTCGGGCTCCTCAATCCGTATTCACTGCTCATGGGCATCACGACCGTCCTCCTCTTCGCCATGCACGGCGCGATTTATCTCGCGATGAAGACCGAGGGCGAACTGCTGGAAATCGTCCGCGGCTGGATCCCGCGGCTCATCGGCCTGTTCCTGATCTCGTATTTGCTCTTCAACGTCTACACGCTCGTGGACGTTCCGTGGGTCCTCGAGACCGTCCGCGCCCGGCCGCATGTGCTGTTCGTCGTGGCCGCGAATGTCCTCATCGTGCTCAACATCCCACGCGAAATCCACAAGGGCCGCCCGTTTTACGCCTTCCTCTCGTCCTGTACCGCGATGGCTCTCATGATGGCCACCTTCGGCCTGACGTATTTCCCGAACATGGTCCTCTCGAGCCCCGTGCCCGCGAACAGCCTCACGATCATCAACGCGGCCTCGACGCAAAAGACCCTCGGGATCATGCTCGTCATCGCGATCATCGGCGTTCCGCTCGTCCTCGCCTACACCGCCAGCATCTACTGGGTTTTCCGCGGGAAGACCTCGCTCACGAAGCACAGCTACTGATCAAATCTCGAGCGGCTTGGGCGCCCGGGTGAGAAGCCTTGGCCCGCGCGCGGTCACCACGGCCACATCTTCATGCCGGACGCCGCCCAGCCCGGGGATATAGATTCCGGGCTCGACCGTCAGCACCTGTCCGGGCCGGAATGTCGCGACGGCAAAACGCGGCGGCTCATGCACCTCGAGCCCCAGCCCGTGACCGGTACCGTGAAAGAACCCCTGCCAGCGTCCGTCGCGGATCTCGGTGGGATATCCCTTCGAGGAAAAGAATTCCTTGATCGCTTCATGCACCGGCCCGCCCTGGTGACCGGGCTTCATGTGTTGCAGTGCGATCTCCTGCCCGGCAAGACACGTCTTCCACAGCCGTCGCTGCGCGGCACTTGCTTTGCCCCGCACGACCGTGCGCGTGATGTCGCCAAAATACCCCGAGCGGGCGTCGCGCGGAAAAATATCCACAATGATCAGCTCGTTTGCGCGGAGCGGCCCGGTCCCGCGCCCGTGCGGATCGCATGCCTGTTCGCCTCCGGCCACGATCGTGTCCCCTTTCGCCTCGCCGCCCGCCCGCACGACAGCCGTCTCGATTTCCATCCGCAGAGCCTCGGAGGTCAGAATCCGCCGCCCGATCGCAAGCCTTCCGTCCCGTCGCGGCTGGGCGGATTCGAGGAGTTCCATCGCGCGCGCCATCCCGGCCTCGGCAATCCGGATCGCAGACTCAATGGCCCGCACCTCGGCCCGGGACTTTGTCTCGCGCCCGGGAAAAAGCGGCCCTTTGGCCGGCTTCAACCGGATGCCTTCCCATTTCAAATCCCTCGCCAGACCAAGGGGGAAATCCTGCGGAACGGTCAGGCTTCGCGCCCGGTTTGCCCGCAGCCAGGCGGCCACCACCCGCGCATGCGAAGGCCGTTTCCGCTTTGTCCCCCGCATCTCGCGCTCCACTTCCGAATACGCATCCACCCGGTCCACCGCCGCCTCCCGCCTCCCGCGGTCGACCTCCAGATCCGAGAGCAGCAGCAGCCGCTTTTCCCCGGTCTGCAAAAACACAAACTCATCCGGCGCCCGGAACTTCGTGGCATAAAGCTGGTCGGCGGACACCTCGCTCGAGGCAATGATCAGTTTCGCGCGGGACATGGAAAAAAGTGTTCGGTTTTCAGTGGTTCCGTTTTCAGAAGATCGAATTCCACCCGCAACTGAACACGGAATTCGGAATCTCTGGAAACTTTATTTCGACAGCCCGCCCGACAGAGTCGCCTGCCCCCGGAAAAGCAGACGTGGCACGACAGGTTTTTCCATTCGCTCCCGCGCGCGGGCTCTGTCACATTTTCCGGATATGTATCGTTGGACACGCCTGAGTTCACAGAAGTGGGAAGACGCCTGGGAGGAGCGCCTGCAATTTCTTGGTCCCGGGTGTGTGGCCATGCGCACATGGCCGAATTCGCGGGCGTTGAAGATCGAGGCGTTCTGCGACAAGCAGACCGCTGAGCAACTGGCAAAGCGCTTCGGCGGGCAGGTCAGCCAGGCACCCGCGCAGCCCGCGGCCGGCGGCCCATCCCGTCCGCGTCCACCGCTCCCCATCCGGGGAAAGCTCCGCATCTTTTCCGAGGAGGCTGCCTGGCGGGAATCCGGCAACCGGCCCGGCGACATCTGGATCCCTGCCGGAATGGCCTTCGGGACCGGCGACCATGCCACGACCGCGACCTGCCTGCGCCTGCTCTGCGATGTCGCCGCCGGGCTGCCCGCGGGATGGCGCGCGATGGATGCCGGGACCGGCAGCGGGATCCTCGCGATCGCCGCCGAAAAACTCGGGGCTTCCGCGGTCGAGGCGTTCGACTTCGATCCCGCCTGCGTCCGGATCGCCCGGGAAAACGCCAGGAACAACCGGTGCCGCTGGCTGAAGGTCACCAAAGCCGACGCCCGGAAGACCGCGTCTTTCCACCGCGCCGACATCATCCTCGCCAACCTGTTCAGCGACCTCCTCCTTGCCTCGGCTCCCGGGCTTGCCCGCAAACTTGCCCGCGGCGGGCTGCTCATCTTCTCCGGCGTCCTCCGCGATCAGGCCGATGAAGTCGCCGCCGGACTCGTCCGCGCCGGCTTCGCCCCCCCCCGCCTCATCGCCCGCGGAAAATGGTGCGCGGGACTCACCCGCAAAACAGCGGGCTGATTTTCAACCCGGATCCGGCGATAACTCACAAGGACACGGAGAGCGGAGAAAAGAGGAAAAAGGGGCGGTCGGCATCGGGGCAAAATTGTGCGGTTTGATTTTTGTTCCTCCTCCGTGTTCTCCTGTCCTCCGTGGTTCAAAAGCGTTTTTCGGCGTTAGTTCCGGATCAACTTTTGTCCGTCTTTGGTATCTTTGACCGTCCATCCCAAGGCGGCGATTTGATCGCGGAGGGCGTCTCCGGCTTTCCAATCCTTCGCCGCGCGTGCTTGGGCGCGTTGGGTGAGGAGAGCTTCCACCTTGGCGGGAATGGATTCGGGCTCGGGTTCGAGGGCGAGGACCGAGTGGACTCCCCGCAACCAGCCGACGAGCGATTGCGCCTGTTCCGCGGAGAGCTTTCCGGCATCGAGGCGGCGGTTGGTTTCGCGGATGAGGTCGAAGACGGCGGCGAGGGCGGCGGAGATATTGAGATCGTCATCGAGGGCGGCTCCGAAGGCTTCCATTTCCGGAAGATCGTCCGCTGCGGGCGTCCCGCCCGGGATCTCCGCGGCGGCGGTGATTCTGGCCGACCATTCATCGAGGCGGGCGAGCGCGCTGCGCGCGGCGGCGAGCCCCTCCATGGTGAAATTCAGCGGCTCGCGGTATTTGACCGAGAGGAGGGCGTAACGGACCTCGCGTCCGGTCCAGCCTTTGTCCTTGGTGAGGTCGCGGAGGGTGAAAAAATTTCCCGCGCTCTTGGCCATTTTGGATCCCTCGACCTGCAGGTGTTTGCAGTGCATCCAATACTTCGCGAACCGGAGCCCGGTCACGCACTCGCTCTGCGCGATTTCGGCCTCGTGGTGGGGGAAGATGTTGTCTTCGCCGCCGCAGTGGATGTCGAGCTGCGGGCCGAGGAGCCCGGTCGCCATCGCGCTGCATTCGATGTGCCAGCCCGGACGCCCCCGGCCCCACGGGCTTTCCCAGCAGACATCGCCGTCCGCCTCGTCCCACGCCTTCCAGAGCGCAAAGTCGCCGACATTTTCTTTTTCGTATTCGTCGCTGCGGATCCGGACCCCGGCCTGGAGCTCGTCGAGGACGATGTGGGCGAGGCTGCCGTAGGCGGGAAACGAACGGATCCGGAAATACACCGACCCGTCGTCCGCCCGGTAGGCGTTGCCTTTTTCGACGAGCGTCGAGATCATCGAGATCATCCGGGCGATATGGTCGGCGGACGTGGCCTCGGGGAAATGGTCCGCCCGCTTGATTCGCAGGGCGTCGAGATCCTCAAAAAATGCGGCTTTGAACGGCTTGGTGAACTCGGCGAGCGGGATTCCGGCCGCCCGGCATCCCCGGATCGTCTTGTCATCCACGTCGGTGAGGTTCATGACGCGGGTGACCTGGAGCCCGCGGTATTCGAGGTGCCGCTGGAGAAGATCCTCGAAGACGTAGGCGCGGAAATTTCCGATGTGGGCGAAGTTGTAAACGGTCGGACCGCATGTGTACAGGCGCACGCGCCCGGGCTCGAGCGGAACGAATTCCTCCAGCTTCCTGGAAAACGAGTTGAAATATCTGATCGCCATGAGCCGGCCAGTTAAGTGCCCATCGCCACAAAATGCAATCCCACGCACGGGTGAGCTAGGGGAAACGGGGCTTGCCGTCGCGTGCCGCGTGTGGTTTATTTTCACGCATGAGCACGCTTGCCGAAATCGAGGCCGCTGCTGATGCGCTGTCGATGAGTCAGAAAGAGGAACTTTCCCAGTTTCTTTCGGCGCGATTGCACTCTGAGGGAAGTGCTCTGACAGCCTCTGCACCCATCGATTTGAGCACATTTGAAGGAGTGCTGACGCTGCGGGAGGATCCGATGGATTATCAAAACCGCGCGCGTTCCGAGTGGCCGTGAGCGGGCTGCTCGACACGAACGCCGCGCTTTACCTGCTCGGCGGCAGACTGGCGAAGTCGTTGCCGGAAGATCGGTATGCGGTTTCGTTTATCACGGAGATGGATATCAAAACAATTTGAACAGGCGCCGGCTGCCCGCCACCTCTCTCAACCTGCCCGATAAATTCGCTCGCTCCTCGGGTGCTCAGCGATAATCGCCCAAAGGGGCTGGAAACAAACGGACACCCGTTCGTCTCTCATCCAATTGCCAGAACGCTTGTTCGCCGCCAAAGTCGATCATTAAACTTCCAGTAGTTTCCGTCGAAAAGTTGGTTCTTCCGCAAAAAGTTGACCGATTCATCTGAACGAGTCAAACCTAGAGCGGTTTAAATAATAATGTGGCCACTGATTTGCGAGCGCCGAGGGTTGTAGGGGTGCGGCGGCAGTGAAGCGGCTGTGTGAAAACACACTGCCCGAACTGCTGACGCAGTCCTGCAGCTCTCGGCGCCGCAAAGCAGCGGCTATAGAATTGTTTAAACCGCTCTAGCGAACGATTCGCCATTCATTTTCCTACGATACAAATCTGCGAGAAATTTGTCAGTCCGCGTTTTGTAGCATTTCCCAAGAAAACTGAGCTAAAAATGTTTGAAGTGTTGTTGACGATAATCATCAGACTCAGAAATTTCCGAATTTCGGAAGTGCGCCCAAGTCCAAGGCTCTCTTTATCTTTTT
>Ga0247841_10002185_pt1 | contig 40257 bp, 33 predicted proteins | sample LaCruzMarch2015__2_FD_192410 | JGI IMG/M metagenome (GOLD analysis project Ga0247841, IMG submission 192410) | Freshwater microbial communities from meromictic Lake La Cruz, Castile-La Mancha, Spain - LaCruzMarch2015_18m | ecosystem: Environmental > Aquatic > Freshwater > Lake | place: Spain...
GTTGAGCAGTGCCCGAAGGGCATCTGTCTCGAACTCCTGGTTCTCCCCGCAGCGGAGCGGAGGGGAAATCAGGAGTTCGCTGCTCAACTGCCGCGTTCCCCCCGGAGCGAAGCGGAGGGGGGAACAAACAGGAAACCAGACGGTAACCGGAGAAAACAAACATCAACCTGCAGCTTTGGGAGAAACCGGTCTACTCGACCCAAACGTGATGGTCGTCATGAAAACGAACAACTGGGTTAAGCTTATCCTAATTGCAGGGATCACCTTATCCGTTACCGCGGTAAGCATTGCTGAGGAGTGGGGAACGGTCATGTATGCCCGTCCAAATACCCTTATCAGGGAAAAGAGATCAATGAATTCAAGGATCAAAGGGCATCTTGGGGAGAAGCAGGCCGTCAAAGCAGACTTTCTTAAAGACGGCTGGTATGCCGTGTTTTCATTAATGGAAAAAGATAGAAATGAATCAAAAGCGCTTGGATATGTTTACAAAACGCGTTTGTATGTTGATACACACAAATCAGTCGCAGCGACACCCGACAGTGAAAAAAAATGGGAAAACGGTTCCACAGTATCAAACAAGAACCTTAACATTGATGTTAAGAATATCAGTTTTAAACTCAAAAATAATGGAAACGAGTCGATCTTTATAGAATTTAACCGTTTTTATACGCCAGCGATTTCTTCCGTCGAGGGAAAAGAACCAAGGATTGTTCTGGATATTGAAAATGTTTCTTCTTTCAAAAAGGAGTGGTCGGTTATCAAAGTAGAAGGCAAACTTATTAAACAAATCCGTTCCAGTATGGATTACAAAGCACGCAAGGCACGAATTGTCCTCGATTTGGAACCCTCCAAGGATTATTTTGTTCAACCTGTGTTTGGCGAAAGAGAACACATTTACTCTCTTCAAATATCGGCGGATGATAAAAAACAGGAGCCACAATAGGCCTTGATGGCGGTCAGCAGGAAATATACGGGAAAAACGATATGGAATTAGGGAATGATTATCGCGTATTTCGAATAAGCGTCATTTTGCAGCGGAGTTGCAGAATGACGCTTGGAAAGTACGTATGAACCGGATGAACCAGACTTTCTTACGTGTTCCTCAACCTTTCAGTTCATAAAAAATGGAAATCAGCATCAAAGGTCTCAACAAGAACTATTACTCGGAAGGCAAGACCATCGCGGCGCTGGACCACGTCGATCTGACCATCCCGGCCAACCGGATCTTCACCCTGCTGGGGCCGAGCGGCTGCGGCAAGACCACGCTGCTTCGCTGCATCGTCGGCCTGGAGATGCCCGATTCGGGGGAGATCGCGATCGGCGACGAGGTGGTCTTCTCGGCGGAAAAGGGCATCTACGTCCCGCCGGACCGGCGGGGGCTGGGGATGGTGTTCCAGACCTACGCCATCTGGCCCCACATGAACGTCTTCGACAATGTGGCCTACCCGCTCCAGACCCGCAACGAACCCAAGGAGGAGATCGTCCGCAATGTCGCCAGGACGCTCCATTTCGTCCAGTTGGATGGGTTCGAGAAGCGGCCGGCGACGAAGCTGAGCGGCGGGCAGCAGCAGCGCGTCGCCCTCGCCCGGGCCCTGGTCGCTGAGCCGAAAGTGATCCTGTTTGACGAGCCTCTCTCCAACCTCGATGCGAAGCTCCGGGAGGAGACGCGCAAGGAGCTGCGGGTCTTTCTCACGGAGCTGAAGATCACCGCCGTTTACGTGACCCACGACCGGATCGAGGCCCTGTCGCTCTCGGATACCGTAGCGGTGATGAAGAGCGGCCGCATCGTCGAGATGGGAACGCCGCGGGAGATCTATTTCGATTCCGACCGGCGGTTCGTGGCGGATTTCATCGGCCGCGCGAACTTCATCGAAGGAAGGGTCGCGGCGGTCGGGGAGCCCTATACGATGATCGATTCCGCCATCGGCCCCATCGCCTGCGAGAAGAAGATCGAGGCCTCGCCGGGAAAGGCGGTCACGGTGTGCATCCGCCCGGAATTCATCCGGGTGCTCCCGAGCAACAAGCCGGAAGGACGCAACATCTTCCGGGGAAGGGTCGAATCCTTGGTTTTCGTCGGCGACGCCTACGAGGGGGAGATCCGGGTCGGAGAGACCCTCGTGATCTTCCGGATCGAGCCGACGACCGCCGTCCGGGAAGGCGAAGAGATCGCCCTCCACTTCGACCCGCGTCACTGTTCCCTTCTCATGAATTGACGCTCTCGTTAAAAGTGGTAAAAGCCCTGATTGTGGGGACGGCTTAGAAAAAAGGCCGCAGGCAAGGCGCGCGATTGACTCACAGCCCTCCAGGCTGCGAGTCCCGGCAAGGAAGAAAGCCCTGTTCTTTTTTGCGCCCCGTCACCCCGCAAGCGGGGCCTCCGGTTTGCGCTCCCGGTCCTGAGGAATGAGGCGTCGGGGACATGTGGGGACACCTTGCCGCAAGGTGTCCCCACATGTCCCCGGAACGCGCCGCAATAAGCCTGCCACTGCGAAAGCAGGGGAGGGATGAAGCTTGAACACAGCATCCGGACTTTTTACGAAGTTGTCATGAATTGAACGGGTAACATACGATGCAAAATACAAGAACGGCCCTGACGCCGGGACTGATCGCGATTGTCGGGTTTCTGACGGTCTGTCCCGTCATCATGCTCCTTCTGGGAAGCTTCAGCGAGGGACTCGGCGCCTTCGGAACGTTCACCCTCTCGAAGTACGTCAAGGCCTACACCGACCCCGCCTTCACCGATATTCTCGTCAATACGGCCGTCTTCACCATCGGCTCCGCCATCATTGCCACCGTTCTGGCACTGTTTCTGGCCTTTCTGAACACCCGAACAAACATCCCCTTCAAATTCATGTTCCGGATCATTTCGCTGATTCCGATGATGGTGCCGCACATCCTGTTCGCCGTGAGTTGGGTTCTGTTGCTCAATCCGTCTAACGGGATGATCAACCTTTTCCTCCGACAGCTCTTGGGCTGGGAGGGGGCGGCGCTGAACATTTACACGCTCCAGGGGATGATCCTCGTGGAGGGGCTCCTGGATCTGCCCATCGCCTACCTGGTCATCGCCCCCGCCATGTCTGCCTTCGACGTTTCCCTGGAGGAATCCTCCAGGGTGTGCGGGGCGTCGAATCTGCGAACGCTGACACGGGTGACCCTGCCGGTCCTCCGGCCGGCCATTTTAGCCGCCGCGACGCTCGTCATCGTCCGGAGCCTGGCCTCTTTCGCTGTCCCGTCGGTGATCGGCATGCCGGGGCGGATCTATGTGCTGGCGACCCACATCTACCGCGTCATCGCCACCGGGTATGTCACGGACTACGGGATGGCGGCGGCGGTGGGGATGAGCGCCCTGGCCGCATCGATCACGCTGATCTTCCTCTACCGCCACCTGACCCGGGAAGGGGAGAAATACGTCACCGTCTCCAGCCGGGGCTACCGGCCGGGCTTGATCGACTTGAAGGGGGCCCGGTATCCCCTTTTCGGAATCGTCGCGCTGCTATCGTTTGTGCTGATCGTTCTGCCGGTCCTGGTCCTCTTCTACACATCCCTCGTTCCTTACTCCATGGTGCCGAGCGCGAAGGCCTTCGCGATTATGAGCTGGAAGCACTGGATCGCGGTCCTAAAGGACCCCGTCTCGCTGCTCTCCCTGAAAAACAGTCTCATCCTCGGCGTCGGGGGGGCGACGCTGGGGATGATCCTCTCCTTCTTCGTCGCCTACGTCATCGTCAAGGTCCGCTCGAAGGCCTCAGGTTTTCTCGAATCCCTGAGCTTCCTCTCCTTCTCCTTTCCGGGGATCGTCGTCGGTATCGGTTTCATGTGGTTCTTCGTCCAGACGCCGCTGTACGCCACGATCTGGGCCCTGCTGATCGGCTATATCGCCACCTACCTGCCCTACGGGATCCGGCCGCTCACCAGCGCCTTCGTCCAGATCCACAGCAACCTGGAGGAATCGTCCCGGGTCTGCGGCGGCGGGGCGCTCTACACCATGCGGCGGATCGTCATTCCGCTTTTGGTTCCGGGAATCGTCTCCGGGTGGATCCTGATGGCCACCATGTTCGTCCGGGAGCTGAGCCTCTCCGTCGTCCTCTCCCGGCCGGGGACGGAGGTCCTCGCCGTCCAGATCCTCCGGTTCGCCGAAGACGGCCTGTGGGGAAGGCTCTCCGCATTGGGCATCCTGATGATCTTCATCTCCACCACCCTGGTGATCATCGCCTCTCGGATTGGGGCGAAACTGACGAAGATGGACCCGTAGAAATCGGTAGCCGTCGCTGATTGTGTCAAGGCGGGAATTTTTTATCCGAGCCGGATGTGATTCCGGCGGCCATAAAGGGTGAGGCAGACTTGACCGGCAAAACCATGCAGAAAGACCTTTGCGTAACTTGGAAATCGAATCCCGGAAACGCGCATTGGAGATTTTTCGGGGCACCCTGCCCCCGCAGCGTAGCGCCCGCAAAGACGACTGTTTGAGCGCGAAGCGCGAGTTTCGTCTTTGCAGCGAAGCGAGGAGGCGCAGGGTCGAAAAATGTCCAGCGCGCGGAGGGATCACGATTTTCAAAAGTCTCGCAGAAAGGAAACAGATGAGGGTTCTGCACACATCGGACTGGCACATCGGCCGCACACTTTATGGCCGCCAGCGATATGAGGAGTTCGAGGCCTTCCTGGACTGGCTGGCCGTCCTGGTGGAGGAGGAAAACATCGACGTACTCCTGGTTGCGGGCGACGTGTTCGACAACAGCACGCCAGGCACCCATGCCCAGGAGCTCTACTACCGTTTCCTGTGCCGCGCGGCGGCCTCTTCAAACCGCCACGTGGTGGTGACCGCCGGGAATCACGATTCGCCCTCTTTCCTGAATGCGCCCCGGGAACTCCTGAAATTCCTCAACGTCCATGTGGTGGGGTGCGCATCCGATCCTCCCGCGGATGAGTTGATCGTCATCAACGGGCCGGACCGGGAGCCCCGGCTCATCGTCTGCGCCATCCCCTATCTCCGGGACCGCGAGATCCGCACCGCCGAAGCCGGGGAGAGTGTCGAGGAGAAGGAGAGGAAGATCATCGAGGGGATCCGGGCCCATTACCGCCGGGTGTGCGAGGCGGCCGAAGAGAAACGACTCCTGCTGAAAAAGCCCGTTCCCATCGTCGCCATGGGGCATCTGTTTGCGGCCGGCGGCCGGACCGTGGACGGCGACGGGGTGCGGGAGCTGTATATCGGTTCCCTCGCCCAGGTCCGGAAGGACGTGTTCCCGACGTGCATCGACTATCTCGCGCTGGGACATCTCCATATCCCGCAGATCGTGGGCGGTTCCGATTTCATCCGCTATTCGGGTTCCCCGCTGCCTATCGGCTTCGGGGAGGCCGAACAGGGGAAAAGCGTTTTTCTCGTGGAGTTTTTGGATCATGCCCCCAAGGTCACGAGAATTCCGGCGCCCAGGTTCCAGGAGCTGAAGACCCTGCGGGGGGATTGGCCGGCCATCACCCGGGAGATCGACGGGCTGAAATCCCGGGGGAGCCGGGCCTGGCTGGAGATCATCTATGAAGTAGAAGAGATCGCCGGCGATTTGCGAACGCGGCTGGATGAGGCCGTCGCCGGGACCGGCATCGAGATCCTCCGCATCAAGAACAACCGGGTGCTGGAACGCACCCTGAGCGGGACGGGTGCGGAGGAAACGCTCGACGACCTGGACGTGACGGAGGTTTTCCAGCGCTGCCTTCAGGCGCATGAAGTCCCGGAGGATCAGCGCCCGGCGCTTTTAAGCGCCTACCGGGAGGTCATCGTATCCCTGAGTGAAGCGGATCCTATGACTTAATAGCCGGACAGGAGAAAAATAGTGACATGAGGATCCTTGGCTTAAGGTTCAAGAACCTGAACTCCCTCGCGGGCGAATGGCAGGTGGATTTCACCCACCCTGACTATGCGTCTGACGGCATATTTGCGATTACGGGTCCTACCGGTTCCGGAAAGACGACCATCCTCGACGCCGTCTGCCTCGGGCTTTACGGCCGAACGCCCCGACTGGACAAGGTGACGAAAAGCGGCAACGAGATCATGTCGCGCCAGACGGGTGAATGCTTTGCCGAGGTGACCTTCGAGACACAGAAGGGCCGGTACCGCTGCCACTGGAGCCAGCACCGCGCCCGGAAGCAGTCGGAAGGCGAGCTGCAGCAGGCCAGGCATGAAATAGCCGATGCCGATTCCGGGGCCATCCTGGAATCGAAGATCACCCAGGTGGGTGAATTTATCGAAAAGGTCACGGGTATGGACTTCGAGCGCTTCACCCGTTCGATGCTTTTGGCCCAGGGGGGATTCGCGGCCTTTCTTCAGGCCGATCCCGATAAGCGGTCGCCCATCCTGGAGCAGATCACTGGGACCGAGATCTACAGCTTGATCTCCATGAAAGTTCACGAGCGCCGCACGGAAGAGCGCGACAATCTTGAGCTGTTGCAGGCGGAACTGAAGGGAATGCAGGTTTTAAGCGCGGAGGAAGAGGGGGAGCTGCAAACCGGCTTGAAGGAAAAGCGGTCCCGGGAAGCGGAGCTGGAGAGCCGGGTCGAAAGCCTTCGCAGGGCGGTCCTCTGGCTGGACTGTGTGGCCGCCCTGGAAAGGGAAACCACTGAACTGGACGGAAAGCTGCTGGATTTCGAGAAGCGCCGGCAGGCGTTTGCGCCGGAATCGATCCGACTGGAAAAATCGCGCAAGGCCCTCGGTCTGGAAGGCGATTACCGGGGGGTCGTTGCCTTGCGTTCCCAGCAGGACAACGAGACAAAGGAACTCGATGGCGCACTCGCAATGCTGCCCGAAAAGGAGAAGGGTTGCGCCGATGCGCTGACCCTGAAACAGGCCGCGGAGGTTGGGCTGAACGAGGCGCGGACCCGGCAGATCGCCGAAGCGGGAGTCATCAAGAAGGTGCGCGAACTTGATGCCAGACTGAGTGAGCAGAAAAAGCAGGTTGAAGAGAAGGCCAGGGCGATCGGGGAGGCCGAGAGGCAGGGAAGGGGATTTAAAAGCAACATCGAACAGGTCGATCGGGCGCTGAAAAAGGCGCAGACCGGTCTGGATACGATCCGGGACTACCAGGCCGGGCACGCCGCCGATGCCCTGCTCTTGACCAACCTCGCCGTCATCGCCAGGGAGTTCGCGTCGCTCCGCGACACCGAGGTAAAGCATGACAGGGCCTGCGCAGAGCTTGCCGCGACAACCGGAAAAAAGGCGTCCGCCCTCGCCGCTTGCAGCAAGCTCGAAGCCGACCATGAGAAATCCCGCCGGGAATTCGAGGAGGGGCAGAGGGAACTCGGGCGTCTAAGCGATGAGCTTGCGGCCATTCTCCAGGGACGCGACATCGGCCGGTGGCGCGATGAGGCCGATGCCCTGAAGGAGCGCGAGCGCCTGCTGCTTCAGGCGGGCGAAATCCTCGACCGGATCGAAAAAACCGGCGGGGAACTGGACGGTCTGAAAACGGCCCTGGAAGCCTTCCGGGCCGGCCATGAGAAGCTCTCGGTTGAAATCAAATCCTTCTCGGATCAAAAGGCGGTTCTGGAAAAGGAGATCGGAGCCCTGGAAACGGAGGTCTCTCTCCTCGGCCGGATCCGCGACCTTGAGGAGGAAAGGCGGCGGCTGGAGGACGGCAGGCCGTGCCCTCTGTGCGGCGCCACCGATCATCCTTACGCGAAGGGCAATCTCCCCGAATCGAACAGGGCGGAAGCCGGCTTGAAAAAGGCAAAGGCCAAATACAAAAAAGCGTCCGGGAAACTGGGCAAACTGGAAACCGAACAGGCCGGGACGGCGGCGGAGATCCGGCATGCGGAAAAAGAGATGGAGGAGAAGGGGACCGCGCGGGATGCGGATGAAAAGGCGTGCGGTGAAGCGCTGCTGAAGCTGAATATCCAGGCCGCCGCCGAAGCACATATGGGGACGGCAGAAATGGGGACAGGTTTGAAATCTGTCCCCATTTCTGCCGTGCGCGAGGAACTTGCCGGTGTCCAGGCGAAAATAGCCGAAACGGCTGCCATTGTCGCCGTCGCCGAAGAGAAAGGCAAGAGGGAGAAGACGGCGCAAACTACGCTGGAGACCTTCCGGACGCAATTCGAAAACTCGGGCAAGGTGTTGCAGGAGGCCCGGCATCAATTGGAGACGGCCGGCCGGGAGCACGAACGGCTGATCCGGGAGCGTGACGCCCTCGAGGAAGAGACTCAAAAGGCCAGCGCCGCTGCTCTTATGGGCGTGGAACCCTTCGGGGTCACGGAGATCCCCTCAACCGACCTCAACGCCCTATTGCGAGACCTCACGGGGCGCAGAGATGCGTGGCAGACAAGGCGGGATGAAAAAACCGCCGCGGAGCAAAGGATCGGCGAGATGAAGGCAGATCTGGACAAGGAGAACGCCCTGCTTGCGAGTCTTGAAGAGGATCTGACCACAAGACGCCGGGATCGTGACGATCTGCTGCGGCAGGTTGAAGCCCTGCACGCTTCCCGCCGTGAACTCTTCGGGGGGAGGAACGCCGACGAGGAGGAAAAGCGGCTGGCGGATGCCGCGGATCGGGCGGGCAGGGATTTCGAAAAGGCGCGCGAAGGGTACGGAAAAATTGAAAAAGAGATCAGCGCCCTGAAAGATAAAATCGATAGGTTGCAAGAAAAGACGTGGAAGCGGGCGGAGGAACTGGCGCAGGCGGAAGGGAACCTGACCGAGCGAATTCACAGGGCGGGTTTTGAAAACGAGGCCGGCTATTTGTCGGCCTGCCTGGACGATGAGGCGCGGGAGAGGCTCGAGGATCGGGAGAAGGCCCTGGTCCAGGAGAAAACGGAACTGGACGCCCGCCGGAGGGACCGATCGGAGGCGCTGGCGGCGGAACGCGGGAAACATCTGACGGATCAGCCCGGCGAGACGCTTCGCAACGCCATTAATATTGGCGAGGCGGACCTGAGACAGATCCGGGTCGATATCGGCGGAATCACAAACAGCCTGGGTGAAAACGAAAAAATGAGGGAAAGGCAGCAGGAGCGCATCAACAACATAGACATCCGGAAAAAGGAATGCGCCCGCTGGGACGACCTGCATCTGCTTATTGGTTCCGCCGACGGCAAGAAATTCCGGAACTTCGCCCAGGGGCTGACCTTCGAGATGATGACGGGGCATGCCAACCGCCAGCTTAAGAAGATGACAGACCGCTACCTGCTCATCCGCGACGCATCGCAACCGCTGGAACTGAACGTCATCGACAACTATCAGGCGGGCGAGATCCGCTCCACGAAGAATCTCTCCGGCGGCGAAAGCTTCATCGTCAGCCTGGCCCTGGCGCTCGGCCTTTCTCAGATGGCGAGCCGCAATGTGCGCGTCGATTCCCTCTTCCTCGATGAAGGGTTCGGCACCCTCGACGAAGATTCCCTGGAAACGGCCTTGGAAACCCTGGCAGGACTGCGTCAGGACGGCAAGCTGATCGGCGTCATCTCCCATGTCCCGGCGCTGAAGGAGCGTATCGGCACGCAGATCCAGGTCATTCCCGGAACCGGCGGGCGCAGCAGTCTGACCGGCCCCGGATGCCGGAGGATTTGAGAGAAGAAATCGGGGAGGAAATCTCGGGGTGGTGGTCTCGACTTTTTGTGAAGCCGTCACATATTATTTACAATACATATCCATTATATTATATGACGCGCGGCAGGCCGTAATAGATTGAAAAAAGGGTACATTCCGATTATTGAGAAGGGATCCATTCTGGCCGCCGGGGTGAACGGATGCCGTTCGTCCCGGCGAATCTCACCGGAACAGCGGAAAATCATGTGGAAACCATTACACACCGAAAGGAGAGAGACATGATACGAATAGCGATCATCGGCTCCGGCGCCATCGCCGAGGTCCACATCCAGGCCTTCAAGGCCTTTCAGGACCGTTGCGAGGTGCGGGCGCTCGCGGATCTGTATCCGGAAAAGGCGGAAAAACTCGCCAGGAATCATGGAATTTCCGCTGTTGTGTGCAAAGATTTCCGGGAGGTTGTCTCCCGCGACGATATCGATCTGGTATCTGTCTGTCTGCCTCCTTCGGTTCATGCGGAAGCCGTCATTGCCGCCCTCGAAGCGGGAAAGCATGTGGTTGTGGAAAAACCCATGGCTTCTTCACTGGAGGAATGTGACGCCATGATTCAGGCGGCTGAGAAAAACGGCCGTATTCTTGCGTCCATCGCCCAGAACCGGTACAAAATTCCGATGATGAAGGTCAAGAAAATCCTTGAATCGGGAACCGCGGGAAAGGTCCTTCACGCAACGGCCAACTCCTCGTGGTGGCGGGGGCAAAGCTACTACGATCTCTGGTGGAGGGGCACCTGGAACGCGGAAGCGGGAGGCTGCACCATGAACCATGCGGTGCATCATATAGATCTGCTTCGCTGGGCGCTGGGCATGCCGGAGGAGGTCACCGCCGTTTTCACGAACGCGAATCACGATAACTCGGAAACCGAGGATCTCTCCATCGCCATCCTGCATTATCCCAACGGGGCACTGGCGCAGATCACCTCCTCGATCGTGGACCACGGAGAAGAGCAGGAACTCGTATTCCAGACGGAACGCGCCCGGATATCCGTCCCCTGGCGGGTCAGGGCTTGCCAATCCCTGGAAAACGGATTTCCCAAAGAAGATTCTGACACCGAACGCGAGCTGCAGGGGCTCTACGATTCCCTTCCCGCGATCCCTTACGAGGGGCATCCGGGCCAGATCGACAATGTCCTTCAGGCGATCGAAGGGAAGGCCCTCCTCCTCGTCGATGGGAAGGAAGGCAGGGCGACCCTCGAACTCATCATGGGGATCTACAAGGCCTCCGCCACCCGGATTCCCGTCAAATTCCCGCTGCAGAAAGACGATCCCGTCTATCGGAAAGAGACCATGCTAAGCCTGATGCCCCGGTTCCACAAGAAAACCAGGAACATCGAAAATTTCAAGACCTCGACCATCACCCTTGGCCGCGATATGGGGAGATAAGGAGAACGGCATGCAGAAATCCGACGGAATGAATTACGCTCCCAAGGGAAAATCCGCCCCGGTGTGCCGGAGGGGGGATTTCCGGGTGGGGGTGATCGGACTGGATCACGGCCATATTTTCGGGATGTGCAACGGGCTTGTCGAGGCGGGAGCCGAGCTTGCGGGGGTGTACGATCCGGATCCGGCAAAGGTGGCTAATTTCCGGAAATCATTTCCCGATGCAAGGGCCGTCTCCTCGGAAGAGGCGATCCTGGAAGATCCCTCCGTTCACCTCGTTGCCAGTGCGGCCATTCCTTCCGACCGCTGCGGCCTCGGTCTCAGGGCGATGGACCGTGGAAAGGACTATTTTTCCGACAAGCCTCCCTTCACCACGCTCAACCAGATCGCGTCGGCCCGGAAAAAGGTCGCGGAGACGAACCGAAAATACGCCGTCTATTACAGCGAACGGCTTCATGTCGAGGCCGCTGTCTTCACGGAGACCCTGATTGCCGACGGGGCGATCGGCCGGGTGGTCCAGGTGATCGGAATGGGCCCGCACCGAATCAGCCTTTCCCAGCGGCCGGAGTGGTTCTTCCGGAAGGAAAAGACCGGCGGCATCCTGATGGATCTCGGCTGCCATCAGATCGAGCAGTTTCTCTTCTATTCCGGAGCGAAGGACGCCCGCGTGCTTTCCAGCAAGGTGGCGAACTATAAATTCAAACAGTATCCCGAACTGGAGGATTTCGGCGACGCGACCCTCGTTGCGGACAACGGCGCGACGCACTATTTCCGGGTCGATTGGCTCACGCCCGACGGTCTGGGAGTCTGGGGCGACGGGAGGACATTTGTCCTCGGGACCGATGGATATATCGAAATGAGAAAGTACATCGACGTCGCCCGCGGCAAGGATGGAGACCAGGTGTTTCTCGTCGATCAAAAGGGGGAACGGCAGTTCTCCGTGACCGGTCAGGTCGGGTTCCCTTTCTTCGGCGCCCTCATCCTGGACTGCCTGAACCGCACGACGAAGGCCTATTCCCAGGAGATGTTTTTCAAGGCCGCGGAGTTGGCCGTCATCGCGGAGCAGACCGCGACACGGATCGAGTGATATCCATGGGACGTGTCGTCCGGCATGATGAAATCATCCACCTGGTTTCCAAACTGAGAGAGGTTTCGGTCCAGACCCTTACCGAACGATTCGGTGTCTCCGAGGCCACCATCCGCAAGGACCTGACCCTGTTGGAGGAGATGGGATACCTTGTCCGAACTCACGGCGGCGCCATTCTCGCGGAGGACCGCAAACGTGAAGAGTCTCTCGCATCCCGGCAGGATAAAGCCCTGAGGGAGAAGCTGGCCATCGTCTACAGGGCGCGGGAATTCATCCACGAAGGTGATACCATTTACGTGGATTCAGGGAGCACCTGTGCGCTCCTCGCGCGGGAAGTGCGGGACATGACGATCCGGGTGATCTGCCACTCCCTCGGGGTATATCAGGAACTGAAGTCGTCGCCGGGGGCTTCCCTTTTTTCCCTCGGCGGCAGTTACCGGAAGGACGCTGAATCCTTCATCGGGCCCATCGCCGTGGAGAACCTCAAGCATTTCCAGATCGAGACCTGCTTCATGGGTACGGCGAACTTCAATAAAAAGGGGATATTCTCGTCACAGAACATCATCGAGGCCCAGTTGAAGGCGGAAGTTCTCAAAATAAGCAAGAGACGGATCATCCTGGCGGATCATACAAAATTAAATTCCTTCGGTTTTTGCGTCTTTGCCCGGCCGGGCGAATTCGATGTCCTGATCACCGACGACGGATTCCGGGACGCCGCGCGGTTTCAGGAACTTGGCATAGAGGTACTGCGCGCGGTTCGAAAAGAGACATAGGAGGCTGAAACGCCCATTTGCCGCGTTCCCTCATCCTTCCCTTCGGCAAGCTCGGGGCTGGCTTAAAGGCCTCCCTAACATTGGTGCCCATTTTTTCAACCTACATCACTTCTCGACCAGGGGTTTCCGCTTCTCATAAAAATCTTCGCGGTGTTCCGCAAATGACAACAGGGCTACTTTTGTCACAGACATTGCATTTGCCACCGATCGTCAAGATTCCAGGAGATTACCGCGGCTTTGCCGCGTCGATGAAAGCGCGCAGGTTCTCCGTACTCACATCGGGCGGCATCCCGCCTCCGCAGGAGAGGATCAGCCGGGAGTGGTCCGCGGTTTCCGTAAGCAGCCTCCGCACCGCGGCGGAAACATCGGCGGGGGTTCCCAGCGCGAGGACGTCGCGCGGCGGGATGCCGTGAAGCAGCGTCAGCCTGTTGCCGCACATTTCCTTCAGTTTATCAACCGTGTTCTGGATGCCGGGGTTGTAAAGCTGGATGCCGATGTCGGCGTAGTGCCTGATCGAAGGGGCGCAAGGTGCGTCGTTGTGGAAGAATTTCACCGCTACGTCGGCGGCATACAGATCTTTGAGATACGGGAACCCGAATTCGAGAAAATCCTTCTCACCGATGAAGCCGACGATGTCATCGAGAATCAGGATGCCGTCGATCGTCGGGATTGTCTCCCGCTGCAGTTTGTGCCACTTCGCGAGGAAATCAGTGATGACGCGCAGCATGCGGTGCACGGCTTGAGGTTCGGTCTTGAGGGCGATCAGGAATTCGGTAGTACCCATCAGGAACGTTGCGATATTGAGGGGGCCGCGTGAAACGGAGAAGCGGATTTTATGGCCGAGATCTTCGATCCGAGGTCGCGCCCAGCGCAGCCGGTTGAGCATGAGCGGCAGCAGCCCATCGGTGGCGGGATCGGGCTCTCTGATCTCTCCGAGCTGTTTCTCATCCGTGATCATCTTCTCCGCATATGGAAAACCGTTTCGCGGGAAAACGCAACGCGCACCAAAAGCCGACGGCTCGGTGCACATGCCGAACTCGGACCAGAATCCCGGAAGAAACATGCACCCCGGAAACGCCTCGATGACCCTGCGGTTGGCCTCGAACCACATATTCTCACTGGAGATATAATCGGCAATCGCCATCCCGCACCAACCAGGCAGCCAGGGAGAGTCGATAATGAAGCCGATGGGTAGCGGATTCACCCGTTCGCCCCTGAGCACGGCTAGAAGGTCTTCCCACTGTTGATCTGTCATCCGAACTCCTCCGATATCAAGACACTAAAATTAATGAAAAGGTAAACAGATCATCCATCCCGAATTCCGCGTCGCACAGCCCGCAACCAGCCCATGTTCATCGATCCGAGCATGAATTTACCCATCCAATGAAGCTTTTTCAGGGCAGAGAAGAGAAAACGGACGCTTTTGTCAATTACCGCACGAGATTTTTGGGGATTGAATCCGAAGCTTGAGTATCGTCGTTTTCCTCCCAAATATGTCGTTGCAGAAAACAGGTAAAAGGGCGTAATATAGTGAAATCTGGACTATGCGTAACGCTGGTGATGAATTTTGTCAATAGAAATTTTCTTGTTTTTTATCCTTGACACTCCCTCAAAGGGATGCCAAATTTTTCATATACTGCCGGAAAACGAAACAAAACAACACTCTACGAGAAGGTAACTTCGTGAAGCCTCAAAAGACGATCGCATCACTCTACGGAATCATGGATTGCATCCGGAAAGCGCTCATTGTCGGGATCTTTTCTTTCATCGTGATCACGGGGGCTCTGGAAATCTTTTTTCGATATACTCCGGGATTTCAGAGTTTCGGCTGGAGCGATGAGATCATGAGGTATCTCAATATCTGGCTTGTTTTCCTGGGTGCGAGTCTCACGGCAAAAACCAACGGGCATATGGCAATGGACTTCTTCGTCAGGAGGCTTATTCCGGCCCGCATGCTGCCCGGGGTGCGGCGGATCTCATTGGGAATTACCTGCATCACGCTTTTGATTCTCGCCGTGATCAGCTTTCAGAAGGTCCTCTCCACCTGGAATGTCATGATCCAGGCCTTCGATATTCCCATCGCACTCTTCTATTTTGCCCTCCCGCTGGGATGCATCCTGATGTTTCTGGAGTACCTGCTCATGATGATTTACGGTGATCACCCCTTCAACGCCCCAGGAAAGGAGCCCGCATGATCGACGTACTGTGGATTTTCGGGCTCCTCATCCTTCTGGTTTTCCTCGGACTCCCGATTTTTGTTTCATTCATCATCACTTCCCTGGCGGCGATGCTGGTTCTGGATATTCCGCTGTCGGTGATTCCCGTCAAGACCTTCGGGGGAATCGACTCCTTCAGCCTCATGGCGATTCCCTTCTTCATTCTGGCCGGGAACATCATGATGGAATCGGAGATTACGGAAAAAATCGTCAATTTCGCTGAGTCCCTCGTCGGGCGCCTCAAAGGCGGCCGAGGCCACGTGAGCATCGTTTCCTCGATGATTTTTGCGGGCATCCAGGGCTCCGGCGTCGCGGACGCCTCGGCCATCGGCTCGATCATGATCCCGTCCATGATCAAGCAGGGGTACGGCAAGGATTACGCCGTGGCAATCATCGCCTCCGCGGCGACCATCGGCCCCATCATCCCGCCGAGCATCGCGATGATCATGTACGCGTATTACACGGAACTTTCGTTGGGGAAACTGCTCCTGGGCGGATTCGTGCCGGGGGTCCTGATCGGGATCGGGCTCATGATCGTCAACGCTATCCTGTTCCGCCGCAGAAAATACGATTTCAAACGTCCGCGGAGAACGCTGAAAGAAGTCCTGGTAACCACGTATCATTCCATCGGGGCGCTGATCATGCCGATGATCATCGTCTTCGGGATCGTGGGCGGAATATTCACCCCTACGGAATCGGGGATCGCCGCCGCCGTATATGGTCTTTTTTACGGCCTTTTGATCTCCAAAAAGCTCACCCTGAAAAAGCTGGGCAAGGCCATCGTCGACGCGGCGAACACGACGGCCTCGGTCATGATCATCCTCGCGGTCGCGGGGGTGTTTTCCAACATTTTGACCCGTCTGCATTTTCAGGATTTCGTGATCAACAACATCGTCCTCGGGATCGCCGACCGCTATCTCGCCACCCTGGCCATCATGCTGATCATCATCGTGCTGGGATGCTTCATCGATCCGTCGGTGCTGATCGTCATGTTCGGGTCCACGGTCCACGCAGCCGGGGTTAAAGCAGTTCTGCGGCATCACGTCATTGAGATAACGTAGTCTCGGCAGGCAGGAATCGATCCGGAAGGCCGGGGCTGCATTTTTCAGACGGCGGAAGGTCCGATCCGGATGCGTGACAGAGGCGGCCGATGGGATGAAAGCGAAACAGGTCAGATAATTTCGGCGAACAGGTCATAATCGTCGGCGGCGATAATCCGGCAGGCGATGATCGTTCCTGTCTTCGGATTCCCTCCCCGGAGATGGGTCGCCCCGTCGATCTCGGGGGCCTGGCGGCGACACCTCCCGATGCGGCTGTAACCGGAGAGTTCGCCTTTACCTTCGACGAGGACCTCCTGCCGTGTGCCGATCAGGTTGCTGTTGATCTCCCGGGAGATCAGCGCCTGCTCCTCCATCACGAGGTTCCGGCGCCGCTCCTTCTCCCGTTTCGAGATTCTCGGCGGAAGGGCCGCGGCCTCCGTCCCCTCCTCCCGGGAGTAGGGAAACACCCCAAGGTGGTCGAAACGGATCTCGCGGATGAAGGAAAGAAGGTTTTCGAAACGGCGGCGGGTCTCCCCGGGAAAACCGACGATGAGCGAGGTGCGGAGTGCTACGCCGGGGATGATCCCCCTGGCCTCCGTGATCGCTTTCCGGATCAGGGCGCCGTCTCCCCGCCGGCGCATGGCATCGAGGATCGCGTCATCGCTGTGCTGGATGGGAATGTCCAGGTAATGACATATCTTCTTTTCATTCGCGATCGTCCGGAGAAGCTCCTTCGTCAGACGAGAGGGGTAGGTATAGAGGAGACGGATCCAGGAAAGGCCGTCGACGCCTGCCAGCTCCCGGAGCAGGAGGCTCAACGTCGGTTTCTCCCTTCGGTCGAGACCGTAGGCCGTCGTATCCTGGGCGGTGACGATCAGTTCGCGCACCCCCCGTGCGGCGAGCCCCTCCGCCTCCTTTACGATATCGTCGATGGTTCGGCTCCGGGCCTTGCCGCGGATGGAGGGGATCACACAGTAGGAGCAACGGTTGGAACAGCCGTCGGCGATCTTGATGTAGGCGCTTCCGGCCGGGGTGGAAATCAGACGTCTGTGGCCGGCGTTCATGAGGAAGGTCGGTCGGCCGATGGCGGAGCGCCGGCGTGTTTTTCCGATGCCGGAAAGGAGGGTGTCGAGATGTCGGCCGATGTGGGGAACCGCCGCCGTGCCGAGGAAGAGATCGACCTCCGGCAGCGCCTCTTCCAGTTCCTTCCCGTAGCGCTGGGGGAGACAGCCGGTGACGACCAGATGGGTGCAGGGGCCGCAGCCCCCCCGCTTCCAGGCGGCCATGCGGAGGATCTCCGCGACCGCCTCCTCCCGGGCGGGAAGAATGAAGGCGCAGGTGTTGACGAGCAGGACGCCGGCCTCCTCCGGCCGGTTCGTCAGGAGATAGCCGTTATCGGCGAGGACGCCCGCCATGACCTCGGCATCGACCAGATTTTTGGGGCAGCCGAGGCTGACGATGTGGACTTTTTTTGCATGCATTTTTTAGGATATTCTTCTGCCGAGAAGCCTGGGCCGTCGCCCGGGCTGACCTTTCCCGTCAACGCGGGATTTTCCGCGCGAGGACCTTCCGCGGCTTGGCGCCGTCCGAAGGGCCGACAACGCCCTCCGCCTCCATCCGTTCGATGATCCGGGCCGCCCGGTTGTACCCGATCTTCATGTACCGCTGCACGAGGGAGATCGACGCCTGTCCCAGATCCGTCACGAGCGCGACGGCCTCGTCATACTTCTCGTCGAAGTCCGCGTCCGGTTTCTCCCCCTCGGCCGCCCCGGGTTCATATTCCGTGATCGACTCGTCGTAGGCGGGCCTTCCCTGTTTTTTCACGAAATCGACGATCCGTTCGATCTCCCGGTCCGAGACATAGGCGCCGTGGATCCGTGTCAGTCTGGAAGTGCCGGGGGGGATGAAGAGCATATCCCCGGCCCCGAGGAGCTTTTCTGCGCCCATTTGATCGAGGATGGTCCGCGAGTCCACCTTGGAGGAAACCTGGAATGAAATCCGGGTGGGGAAGTTTGCCTTGATGATCCCCGTGATGACGTCCACGGAGGGGCGCTGGGTCGCCAGGATCAGGTGGATCCCGGCGGCTCGGGCCATCTGGGCGAGGCGGGTCAGCGATTCCTCCACATTCCTCTGGGCGACCATCATCAGATCCGCGAGCTCGTCGATGATGATAACGATGTAGGAGAGCCGATCGGGAAGCGGTTCGTTCTTCCGGAATGTCTCTTCCGCCGCTTTCCTCACCGGGCTTCCACCCGGAACAGCCTCTTTCTTTTCCGCCGTTTCTTCCGGTCCGGTCTCTCCGGTTTCGGAGATCGGCGGGGGGGGTGCGGGCGTCTTCCCCGCGCGCAACTTGTTGTAGGCCTCGATGCTCTTCACCCCCACGTCGCTGATGATCCGGTAGCGGCGCTCCATCTCCTCCACGGCCCAGCGGAGGACGAGGGCGGCTTTTTTCGGATCGACGACGACCGGGTGGAGGAGGTGGGGGATCCCCTCGTAGCCGGACAGTTCCAGCCGCTTGGGGTCGATCATGATGAATTTGACCTCGTCCGGCGGCGCCTTGAAGAGGATGCTGCAGATCATGGCGTTCAGGGAGACGCTCTTCCCCGAGCCGGTCGTCCCGGCGATCAGAAGGTGGGGCATGCGGATCAGATCGGTGATGACGGGGGCGCCCACGATGTCCTCGCCGAGGACGATGGGGAGCCGGGAGGGCGATTCCCGGAAAGCCGCATGGTCGAGGACGTCCCGCAGGCGGACCGGCTCCCGCTCCTGATTGGGGATTTCGATGCCGATCGCCCCCTTGCCCGGGATGGGGGCGATGATCCGGATGCTCGGGGCGCGCAGCGCCAGCGCCAGGTCATCGGAGAGGTTCGTGATCTTGTTGATCTTGACGCCCGGGGCGGGTTCCAGCTCATACATGGTGATGACCGGACCGGGTTTCACCTCGACCACCTTCCCGTCGACGCCGAAGTCGGAGAGTTTTTTCTCGAGGATCCGGGAGTTGGTGATCAGGGTTTCCCTTTTGATTCGCGTATCCTTCCTCTCCACGCGGTCCAGCAGGGTCAGGGGCGGCAGCTTGAACTTTCCGTTCAGCCGGCTGGCGAAATCGAAATGGGTCTGCTCCGCCTTCGCTAACCTTTCCTTGAGGGTTTCCGGCTTTGTCTCCATGATGATCGGGGCAGGCGCCGCGGCCGGTCTGTTCACGGCGAGCGCTTCCCGTTTTCTGCCGAATCTCTCCCGGCAGCGGTCAAGCAAGGATCTCCCCGTTCGTGCGGCCTTTCCCGCCGCGGCCGCCGATCTTCCGGCAAAGGAAACGACGGAAAAATCGAACAGGATCATCAGCGCGACGATCAGGATCAGACCAAGAATGATCATGGATCCGGCCAGACGCAGGTAGGCGTCGAGAAGCCTTGCCGTGACCGTCCCCAGCAGCCCGCCCGCGCTCAGCGAAATGCCGTAGATCTTGATATCTCCGATGAGCAGGGCAAACAGACCGGATGTGGCGAAGACGAGACCGGCCAGGCCCGCCGCCGCGGCCGCCCCGATCCGGAACTGGGTTTCGCGGAAATATCGAAACGCGGCGACCAGAAGCAAAACCGGCAGCCAAAGGATACCGATCCCCAGCAGACGGAGCAGGGTATCCGCCGCGTAAGATCCCGCCGCGCCGGTCCAGTTGTGGAGCGGCGCATCCTCCGGCACGTAATGGGTGAAGGAGGGATCGAGAGGATGATAGGAGAGCAGGGCAAGCAGAAGAAAAAGAGCGACGGCAAGACAGATCAGCCCGGAGATTTCCGCGGCCCTTTTCTGGGAAGGCGATTTCTCGTTCATTTTTTTACACAGACCGTTTTTGGCCTTGTTATCCTATACCCCGGAGGATCAGGGTGGCGGACCCGACAAACCAGCAATACCAGGCAAAGGGGGCGAGGCCTGTCTTGTTGATCATGGCGAAGAGGAGCTTCAGGGAGAGAAACCCCGTTACGGCGGCTGCGAGGAAACCGGCGCCCAGCAAAGGCAGATCGCCTGCGGGGAGCCGCATCAGATCGGCCGATTTCAGGATGCCGGCGCCGCCGATCGCCGGAATGGACAGCAGAAAGGAGAATCTTGCTGACGTCTCCCGCTCCAGTCCGCGGAAGATCCCGAAGGTGATCGTGGACCCCGAGCGGGAAATCCCGGGGATGAGGGCGACGGCCTGAACGAGGCCGAGGACAATCCCATCCGTCAGGTTCATGTCCTCCTTCCGTCTTCCGTTCGTTTTCACCCGGTCCGACAGGAACAGCAGGATCCCCGTGATGAAAAGCATGCAGGCCGTCGTCTCCACCGATTCAAAAAGGCGCTCGATCCGGTCCTTGAAGATGATGCCGATCACGCCCGTCAGGAAGGTGGCGATCATGATCCACAAAAACATCCTCCGGTTGGCGGCCTTCTCCCCGGAATCGGTTCCCGGCGAATTGGCCGCCGGCCCTTTCCCCGGCATCAGCGAGGCGAGGAGCTCGCCGATCTCCCGTCTCAGGAAGAAGACCACGCCAAGGAGCGTCCCGAGGTGGAGGAAAACATCGAAGGCGACGCCCGGCGGCTGAAATCCCGGGACCAATGCGGGGACGATGACCAGATGCGCCGAGCTGCTGACCGGCAATGGCTCCGTAAGCCCCTGGACGACGCCCAAGATGACGGCTTCCGTCAGGGTCACAGGACGTCCTTCCCGCGGTCCGATGCGGGGGACTTTCCGCCGGAGGCTCTGCCGTTTTCAAAGTTCCGGATAATGATGCCGCGGACCCGCTCGATCAGTTCGCCCCTCGTTTCAATCGTGTATCCGGACACATCCACCGGACGGTCGATGACCATTGTGATCCTTCCCGGTTTGATCTTCAGGGTCCGCTTCGGCATGATTTCATGGGCCCCGATGATTGAAATGGGCACGATGGGTACCCCCGCCTGAATGGCGAGATGGAACAGACCCTGTTTGAACGGCCTGACCGTCCCGTCCTTGCTTCTGGTCCCTTCCGGGAAGGTGACGACCGATTTCCCCTCCCGGATCTTCTGCGCTGCCTCCTCCAGGCTTTTCATCGCCTTCTCGTGATTCTGCCGGTCGATTTCGATGTATCCGGCACTTTTCATGGCCTTGCCGAAGATGGGGATTTTGAAGAGTTCCTTCTTGACGATCCAGCGTAACTGGCCGGGGATGTGGGCCAGGACGATCAGGATGTCGAAATCGCTCTGGTGGTTGGCCATGAAGATCTGCGGCCGGTTCATCAGGACATTTTCCCTGCCGATCACATCCACCCGGATGCTGGTGAGTCTGAGGAGCATCTTCGCCCACATGTTGGCGATTTTGTGTGCCTTGTTCTCACCGGGTGATATGAGCGGGAACAGCAGTGCGCACGTCGACATGAAGGCGGTGACGGCGACGGCAAGCATGACCAGCAATAGGGAACGAATCATGATCAGGTCCTAACAGGCTATTGAAAAACGCCCATCTGCTGCGTTTCCCTCATCCTTCGCCGTTCAACGTACCCAAAAGTACGCCTCACGGCTCAGGATATCGGGGGCCTTGCATCCGGGCATTTTTGAACAGCCTGCAAAAGAAACTTTTTCAACAGGCTGCTAATCCTGGCAAATGGATGTTCTTGAATGAACCCCCGTTGTGATACTGTTTCTACTCGAATATCCCCCCGAAGTCAATAAGGAATGTTCCTGCGACCAGCGGACGTTTCCAAGAAAAGAATTGACAAACGCGGCCGGTGATAATAGCATAACACGCCATGAAATATGACCTTTTCTCCCCGGCAGGAATGACAGGATGTCTATGAAGCGGATCATGAGCAACCGACGGGCGTTTGCGATCATTGAAAACTTTCCCCGGTCCCGGGTCCTGGTCGTCGGGGACATCATGGCGGATCACTTTATCTGGGGGAAGGTATCCCGGATCTCGCCCGAGGCGCCCGTTCCCGTGGTCGAGGTGAAGAAGGATAGCTTCATGTTAGGAGGCTGCGCCAATGTGCTGAACAATATCTTTGCGATGGGAGGCCGGGTTCATCTGGCCGGCGTGGTCGGGTCCGACGAAACGGGAAGGCAGTTGCTGGCCGAGTTCCGGAGCCGGGGCGTGGATACGGGCGGCATCGTCGTGGAGGCGGGGCGTCCCACGACGCTCAAGACGCGGATCGTGGCGCACGGTCAGCAGGTGGTCCGGTTCGACCGGGAGGACCGCAAACCGGTCCAGGCGAAAAGCGTCCGGAAGATCCTTTCCTATATTGAGTCGTTACGGGATGATCTGGGGGCCCTGGTGGTTTCGGATTACAACAAGGGGGTGGTGACCCGTCCCCTTTTAGAGGGAATCCGGAAGGTGATCGCCGGCCGCCCGATCTTCACCTGCGTGGATCCGAAGCAGCGGGATTTCTCCCTGTATCAGGGGTTCGACATCGTTACTCCCAACCATTACGAGGCCGGTCGCGCGGCGGGGGAAGAGATGCAAAACGGCCAGGATCACGTTCGTGTCGGCATGAAGCTGTTGCAGCAGTACGATTTAAAGGCCCTGCTGATGACCCGGGGGGAAGAAGGGATGAGTCTTTTCGAGAGGGACGCCCGGATGAGACACACGGCGTTTCCGGCCGAGGCACGGGAAGTCTTCGATGTGACCGGCGCCGGGGATACGGTCATCGGCGTCCTGGCCCTCTCCCTGGCGGCGGGGGCCTCTTTCCGGGAGGCGGCGTATCTGGCTAACCATGCCGCGGGGATCGTGGTGGGCAAGGCGGGCACGGCCACGGTGACCCGGGAGGAGCTGAAAAGCGCCCTATGAGCGATCCGCAACCGCCGGAGGCCGTCAAACTGATTGCGAGTCTCTTTTCCGGGGATGAACGCCTGCTCGGCGATGCGGTGCAGGCCCTGTCGGAAAGGTATGGAAGGGCCGATTTCATCAGCGCCCCGGCGCCTTTTACCTATACCGATTATTATAAGAAGGAATTCGGCGGTTCCCTGATCCGCCGTTTTGTGGCTTTTGAACGGCTCATCCGACCGGAGATCCTGCCGGATGTCAAGATATGGACCAACGCTCTGGAGATGAAGCTCGCGGCGGAGGGGCGAAGAAGGGTGAACATCGATCCCGGCTATCTCGCCAAGGCCCATCTGATTCTGGCCACGGGGAAGGGTTATACCCACCGGCCCTGTCTCCGGGAGGGGATCTACGCCGATCTGACCCTGATCTACCGGGACAAATCGTTTCACTCCCTCCCCTGGACCTATCCGGATTACGCAGGCGCGGAGGTGATCGGCATGTTGGCCCGGATCCGGGAGAGGTATCTGCTGCAACTCAAGGGAAAAGCGGCGGGGTCCGGTCCGGCGGCGCGGAAGGTATCCGATTCGGATGGAGATTTCTAAATGAGGAATTCCAGTGATTAAGAGCATGACCGGTTATGGCAAGGCGGAGGCTGTTCTGGCGGGCAGGAAATTTACGATGGAGATGAAGTCCGTCAACCACCGCTTTCTGGAGATCTCGTTGCGACTGCCGGGGATGTTTCTTCCCCTGGAAGGTGAGATCAAGAAGCGGATCGGGGAAAAGTTCTCGCGGGGGAGAATCGAAGCGACCCTCCGGGTGGACGGCGACGGGAACGCGGAAAACGAGGGCCGCTTCACCCTGAACCTGCCGCTGGTCCGCAATTACCATGCCCTCCTTTGTCAGTTGAAGGAGGAGTTGCATCTTGGGGATGAGATCACTCTGGCCATGATGGCCGGTTTCCGGGATGCCGTCGTTCCCGCGGAGACGTTTCAGGACCCGGCGGCCCTGTGGGAAGGTCTGTCCATGATTCTCGCGGAGGCGATTCGGACGCTGACGGAGATGAGGGAGAAGGAAGGGGAAAGCCTGAAGCGCGATCTGACGGCGCGTCTGGACATGATCGCCGGTTTTCTGGAAGGGATCGACGGGAAGGCGCCGCAGGTGGTGCTGGACTATCAGAAGCGGCTGACCGACCGGGTCCGGGAACTGACGGGCGGTATGGTGATCGACGAAGCGCGTCTGCTTCAGGAGGTGGCGATCATGGCGGAGAAGAGCGATGTTACCGAAGAGGTCGTCCGTTTCCGAAGCCATATCGGTCAGTTCACCGATCTGCTGGCGGGGGCGGACGCCGCAGGAAGAAAGATCGATTTCCTGATCCAGGAAATGGGCCGGGAGATCAATACGATCGGTTCCAAGAGCGGGAATGCGGAGATTTCGCGGAGCGTCATCGAGATTAAAAGTGAACTGGCGAAATTGCGGGAGCAGGTGCAGAACATTGAATGATACTGCGTCTAAAAGACAACCGGGCTTGCTGATGGTCGTGTCCGCCCCTTCCGGCGCGGGGAAAACGTCGATCTGCAGGGAGATCCTGCGGCTGTTCCCCAATGTCCGTTTCTCCGTTTCCTGCACCACCCGTCCGCCCCGTCCCGGCGAGGTGAACGGAGAGGATTATAACTTCATCTCCGCAGCGGAGTTCCGCGAACGGATTGCCCGGGGGGAGTTCGTCGAATGGGTGGAGAATTACGGTCAGCTATACGGGACGCCGAAAAAGACGATGAACGCTTTTCTCAACCAGGGATACGATCTGATCCTGGACATCGAGTCGCGCGGGGCGAAGGCGATCCAGAAACAATATCCGAGGGCGATCTTCATCTTCATTCTGCCCCCCTCGCTTTCCGAGCTGAAGTCCCGGCTGTCTCTCCGGGGGGAAAGCGCCGCCGTCATGGAACGCCGTCTCCAGAGTTCTCTGGATGAAATCCGGGAGGCTCTGTGGTATGATTACATTATTTTCAACGAAAAACTGGAAGAGGCCGTGAATCGGTTTCGGTCTGTCTACATCGCCGAAAAGTCCCGGCGGGATCTTTTTACGGAAAGAATCGAGGCATTTTTTAAAGACGAATTGTCTTAAACACGTGGAGGTTTATACCCTATGGCCAGAATTACTGTGGAAGACTCTCTGCTGATGGCAAAGAACCGATTTGCCCTTGTTCTGCTGACCTCTCAGCGGACCCGGCAGCTCCTGAAAGGATCTCAGCCCCTGACGGATACGAGAAACAACCGGGAGGTCGTGATTGCCCTCCGGGAGATTGCGGCGGGCAAGGTTGGTTACGCCCATCCCGACTATCTGAAAAGGGTCAAGGAGCATTTCAAATCGATACCGCATGATACCGAGTTTGTCGGCGATGATGAATACAGTGAATAACTCCCCGCGGGACCGGCTGATCTTTGCCCTCGACGTCGGCGGGGGGCTGGAGGAGACCCTTTCCTGGGTCGATCGGCTGTGGGATCACGTCGGTCTGTTCAAAGTGGGGAAGGAGTCTTTTGTCCGGTACGGTACGGAGATCGTCCGGCAGATCCATGACCGCGGCGGAAAGGTTTTTCTGGATCTCAAGTTCCATGATATCCCCAACACGGCGGCCCGGGCGGCGGAAGCCGCCTGCGGGCTGAGGGTGGCGATGTTCAACCTCCACGCCCTCGGTGGAATGCGGATGATGACGGAGACGGTCGGCGCGGTGCGGAAGTTTGCTGAGAGATCAGGGGAAAAGCCGCCTGTGATTCTGGCGGTCACCGTGCTCACCAGTCTGAACGACGATGATCTGAAGCTCCTCGGGTTCAATGGGGGAACCCGGGAGACGGCGCTCCATCTTGCCCGTCTTGCCCAGAATGCAGGCGTATCGGGGGTTGTGGCCTCTGCCGAGGATGCCGCCGCCATCCGGAAAGCATGCGGCGGTAAATTTTTGATCGTGACCCCCGGGATTCGTGGGGCCAAAGAAGTGGCGGGCGAGGATCAGAAAAGGATCGTGACGCCCGCGGAAGCCGTTTCATCCGGAGCCGACTACCTGGTGGTGGGAAGGCCGATCCGTCAGGCGGCGGATCCCGCCGGCGAGGCGGATGCGATCACGGAAGAGATCGTCCGGGGGCTTGCACTCAGAGACGGAAGATAGCGCCACCCGCCTTTGAAGATTCTTAAGGAACCCGATTACGGAGGGATGTCGTGCAGGTGATCTATGGCATCAATCCTCTCCTGGAGGTTTTGCTTTCCCATCCTGAGATGCTGAAAAAGATCGTTGTCGCGGACGGACGGGGGGGGAACGAGGTGCGGAAGATCCTGAAACTTGCCGCCGAACATGAGCTCCCCGTAGAGTTCGGCGGGAGGGAACGGGTGGAGAAGCTGGCACCGCGCCAGGTCCACCAGGGGGTTGCGGCCATCTGCCGGGCGCATGCGTATGCCACCGTGGATGAGGTGATCGCCCACCGCCACGAGAAGTCCAAATATGACCTGGTGGTTCTCCTGGACAGCGTCACTGATCCGCAGAATCTCGGTTCCATCATTCGGACGGCGCATTGCTGCGGGGCGAACGGCGTGATCATCCCGGAAAACCGCGCCGCTTCGGTAACGGCCTTCGTTTCGAAGGCTTCCGCGGGGGCGGTTCAGTACCTGCCGACGGCGATGGTGGTCAATCTGGTTGGCACCATCGAATATCTGAAAGAAAGGGGCTTCTGGATTTACGGCGCCGACGCGGTGGCGCGGATGGATATCCAGGCGCCGGACTACGAGGGGAATATCGCCTTGATCATGGGAAGCGAGGGCCGGGGGATCCGGCCTCTGATCCGGAAAAAGTGCGATTTTATGATCTCCATTCCCATGCGGGGGCAGGTGGCTTCTCTGAATGTTTCAGTTGCGGCCGGGGTAATCCTTTTTGAGATTCTCAGAAAATGGGGGAATTAGTTATGCCGATATTCTTGTGGCAGGCGGAAACGAAAAAGGGCGAGTCGAAAAAAGGCGAAATTGACACCGCCGACGAAGCAGCGGCACGGGGCCATCTTCGCAGGCAGGGATACAAATCCATCACCGTCAAGAAAAAGCCCAAGGATCTCTTTGCAAACATCTCCTTTCTCCAGCAGTCGGTCTCGGAGAAGGACGTGGTGGTTTTTGCCCGGATCTTTGCCACCATGATCAATGCGGGCCTCCCCCTGATCCAGTGTCTGGACCTCCTCGGGAAACAGGAGCAGAACAAGACCTTCGCCAAGGTGATCGGGAGCATCAAGGAGGATATTGAAGGGGGTTCTACGCTGACCGACGCCCTCAGGAAATATCCGAAAATCTTCGATGACCTTTTCGTCAATCTCGTGGCGGCCGGGGAGAGCGGCGGCATCCTGGACGTGATTCTCCAGCGTCTGTCCAGTTACATGGAGAAGTCCATGAAATTGAAGAGCAAGGTCAAGGGGGCCATGACCTATCCGATCAGCGTTCTGGTCATTTCGATCCTTGTTGTGTCCGTACTCCTGCTGAAGGTCATCCCGGTTTTCCAGACAATGTTCGAAGGGATGGGCGGGACGCTGCCCGGACCGACGCAATTTCTGGTGGATGCCAGCCAGTTTGCGCAGAATTACTTCCTTTACATGGGGGCCTTTATGGTGGCGCTCTTCTTCGGATTCAAAAGGTTTTACGCGACCGAAAAAGGGACCCTCATCGTCGACGCGCTGATCTTGAAATCCCCGGTTTTTGGTCCGCTGATGAAGAAAGTGGCCGTGTCCAAGTTTTCGAGAACCCTCTCCACCATGATGTCGAGCGGCGTTCCGATCATGGAAGGGCTTGGCATCGTCAGCAAGACAGCGGGAAACAAGATCATCGAGATCGCCCTCATGAAAACGAGACAGAGCATCAGCGAGGGAAAAACGATCGCTGAACCCCTGATGGAAACCGACATCTTTCCTGCCATGGTGGTGCAGATGATCGCCGTCGGCGAGGCCACCGGCGCCCTGGACACCATGTTATCCAAAATCGCCGATTTCTATGACGATGAGGTTGATTCGGCGGTCGGCGCCATGACGGCGCTGCTGGAGCCCTTCATGATGGTGTTTCTGGGAGGGGTGGTCGGCGGGATGATCATCGCCATGTACCTGCCCATCTTCAAGATGGCCGCGGCCGCGGGATAGAACGGGGAACACGATCTTGAGGGACGGGCGGGAAATGCTGCGGTCCGCAGGTTTGTGCGGAAAAGGAAAAAATGGTCGGGATGGCGCGATTTGAACGCGCGACTCCTGCGTCCCGAACGCAGTGCCCTACCAAGCTGGGCCACATCCCGACACACGCGCTTCATAACTAATTTGAAATGAATTGTCCATCCTTATTTTTCGGTTCATGGAATAAGCGCGAAATCTTAGTCTCCCCGCAGCGGATGCATCCCAAAAAAGTTTCTGTGGCGTGCTTTCCTGCAAGAAGATCCTGTTTGTGTTTTTGGGATCGACATGGTAAGAGCGCACCGAGAACAATTTCCGGGGGGAAAAATTGTGATCATCTACGATCTTAAATGCCGGGACGGCCATAAATTCGAGGGATGGTTCAAGGACAGGGGGGCCTTCGAAGAGCAGAAAGCGCAAAAACTCATCGCCTGTCCCGTGTGCGGAAATACCGAAGCGGCGTTGATCCCCTCAACGGTTGCGATCCTGGGGCGGGACAACCGTTCCGCCGCGGTAAAAACTAAGACCGGACCGTCGCCGCAGAAGGTCCTCAGGGAATTTCATGAATATATCCGTAAGAACTTCGATAACGTGGGTGATAAGTTTGCGGAGATTGCCCTCCGGATTCATCATGGAGAGGAAGACGGGAGAAACATCAGGGGGACCACCACCGGGAGCGAAGAAGAAACATTACGGGAAGAGGGCGTCCAGTTCATCAAGATTCCCCTGCCGAAGTTTGACGGTTAGAGAGCAGCGGGTTCACAGCGATACGTTGGTATTCCCCTCGGCATTATGATCAATACCTATCGCAGCATCGACAAGGCCATCGGCGATACGCCGCTTGTGGAGATCCGCGGGCTGAATCCCAGCAGCAGGGTGCGGATCTTCGCCAAGCTCGAATATTTCAACCCCGGCGGTTCCATCAAGGACCGCGTCGCCGCCTATATGATCGAGCAAGCCGAAAGGCGCGGCGAGCTGACGAAGGACAAGGTGATCCTCGAAGCCACCAGCGGCAACACCGGCATCGGCCTGGCGCTGGTGGCGGCGTCCAAAGGTTATCGTCTCTGTCTAGCGATGCCGGAGTCGGCGAGCGAGGAGCGAAAGCGTATTCTGAAGGCCCTGGGGGCGGAGCTGGTCCTCACGCCGGCGAACCTGCGCACCGACGGCGCCATCGAGGTTGCCTACAACCTGATGCGTGAAAATCCCGACAAATATTTCGGCACCGACCAGTTCAACAGTGCCGACAATGTCGGGGCCCATTATCACGGAACGGGCGAAGAGATCTGGCGCCAGACGGAAGGTGCGGTCACGATGGTCGTTGCGACCCTGGGCACCAGCGGTACGGCCATGGGAGTTTCAAAGAGGCTCAAGGAGTACAACCCGTCCGTCCGTATCGTGGGGGTGGAACCCTACCTCCAGCACCGCATCCAGGGTTTGAAGAACATGAAGGAATCCTACCGGCCGGGGATTTATGACCGGAGCCGGCTGGACGAAAAGGTCAACATCCTGGACGAGGATGCCTTCGAGATGGCCCGCCGTCTGGCCCGTGAGGAAGGCTTGTTTGTGGGGATGAGTTCCGGCGCCGCCATGCATGTGGCCGCACAGAAGGCGCGGGAATTAGAGGAAGGCGTCATCGTGGCGATTTTTCCGGATGGCGGAGAGCGGTATCTCAGCACCGATCTCTTCACGGATCAGATGCAGTCGAGCCTCAAGCTGTACAATACCATGACACGGGAGAAGACAGCCTTCAAACCGATCAATCCCGATGAAATCCTCATGCATTCATGCGGACCGACCGTGCATGATGTGCCGCATATCGGCAATTTCCGACGTTTTGTCGTCTCCGATCTGATCCGGCGCTATCTCGAATACCAGGGGTACCGGGTCCGGCATGTCATGAACATCATTGATCTCGCCGACCGATCCATCCGGGGGGCCGAACAGGCCAATGTCGATCTGGCGACCTACACGGAGAAGGGGGCGGCCGCGTTTCTCGAGGGGCTCCGGAGATTGAACATCCGGCCGGACGATGAATATCCCCGGGCGAGCGGCCATTTTGAAGAGATGGTCAGACTCGTGGAAAAGCTCGTGCAGAAGGGGTATGCGTATGAAAAGCTGAGGTCGGTCTATTTCGACATCTCGAAGCTTGCGGATTACGGCTGCCTGTCCAATGTTGATCTCCAGAAGATCGAACCGGGCCGGACCGTCGATCAGGATGACTATGAGAAGGACAGCCCGATGGACTTTACGCTCCTGAAGCGGTCGAATCTGAGCGAGCTGAAAAGGGGGGTCTATTTCAAGACCCGCTGGGGAAATGTGCGGCCGAGCTGGCATCTGGAGTGCGCGGCAACGGCCATGAAATATCTGGGGGAGACCTTCGATATCCATGCCAGCGGCGCGGACGTGATCTTCCCCCACTGCGAGAATGTCCTGGCCATCGGCCGGGGGGCGACGGGAAAGCGCCCGGCGAATTACTGGCTTCATACCGAGCTCGTCCTGACGGAAGGAACGAAGATGTCCCGGTCGCTCGGCAATGCCGTCACCCTTGAGGACCTTGAAAAACGGGGATATCATGATCGGGAGGTCCGGTTTTTTCTACTCAGTTCTCATTACCGGAAGCCCCTTCATTTCTCGTTCGGCGCGCTGGAAACCGCCAAAAATACGGTGAAGAAATTAGATGGTTTCGTGCAGCGGCTGATCCGCTTTACGCCGGGCGATGGATATCCCGATACCGATCAGTTGATTTATGACGTGAAACAGGATTTTACCGGCGCTATGGACGACGATTTCAACATCTCCGGGGCGCTGGCCGCCCTGTTCGGATTTGTCAACCGGGTTGGTTTTCCCCTGGCGAACGGGCAGTTCAGCGAACCGGAGCGAAATCGCATCCTCGATACCGTGAAGGGACTGGATTCGGTCCTGGGGATCATGAATTTTGAGGAGGAACATCTCGGCGAGGAAGCGTGCCTTCTTCTGCAGGAAAGGAAAGTGCTGAGAAAAGAGGGGCATTGGGAAGAGGCGGATCGGATCCGGATTCGGCTTGCGGGGATGGGCGTCGAGATTTCAGATACCCCGGATGGGGCGGTCTGGCGTCTGAAATAGCCTGTGTTGGCGGTACGACGGGACAGGGACGTTCAGGTCCGTCCGGCGGGCGCGGCTATCGCACGGGATTTCTACCTCGGCGCGCAGCGGGGGAACAACGCCGGGACCGGTTGGTATTTCTGACGGAAACCTCCTGTAAAGCAGGACTCCCGCCTCGTGACCGCAGGAGAATGGGCCGAGGATTTCATCTTTTTCGCCGCTGTCTTTGGGGAAGAAGTCCGAGAGCATTACGGCACACCGATGCAAAAAATAAAAAAAATCTTGACAAACCATGGCATAAAAATTAATATCTATCGTTTCACGAGGGACGAGATTGTTCCACCCGAACGGCATTCATGCGGTTCGGGTGGAAATTGTTTTCTATATTGAGCCGTTAGGATCGCTGGCGTAGCTCAATCGGTAGAGCAGCTGATTTGTAATCAGCAGGTTGCGGGTTCAAGTCCCATCGCCAGCTCCAACATTTGTCACAGGGATCGTCATGGAGGGGTTCCCGAGCGGTCAAAGGGAGCAGACTGTAAATCTGCCGGCGAAGCCTACGGAGGTTCGAACCCTCCCCCCTCCACCAGTTTTTTATAGCGGAAATTTCCCATCCGGAGGTGCCGGTGGGGATGGGCGGTAATAAGCGGGAGTAGCTCAGTGGCTAGAGCGTCAGCCTTCCAAGCTGAGGGTCGCGGGTTCGAATCCCGTTTCCCGCTCCATTTTGTTTGGAACGGGGCTGTGTGCATCCCGGTGTGTGTGACCGATTCTTCCGTGGATTCTGATCGGTGGCGGGGGGAAGCGGCGCTTGCGAACAGGGGATTAGCCCACGTAGCTCAGTCGGTAGAGCACATCCTTGGTAAGGATGAGGTCACCAGTTCGATCCTGGTCGTGGGCTCCATTGATGTAAGGTGGTTATATCATGCGAAATATCATTACATTGGCCTGCACGGACTGCAAACAGCGTAATTATACGACGACCAAGAACAAAAGGACCATGCAGAATCGGCTGGAAATGAAAAAGTACTGTAAATTCTGCCGGTCCCATAAACTGCACCGGGAAACGAAGTAAGGGGAAAGAGGCGCCGCCTTGCTCGACCGGACAGGCCAGTAGCTCTAATGGATAGAGCGCCGGACTCCAAATCCGGATGCTGGGGGTTCAAGTCCCTCCTGGCCTGCCATTTTTTATAAAGCGGTATTGTGTGCGGAGGAATCAGGGGTTTCTGGATGGATAGGATAAAGGTTATCGCGGAGAAGGTAAAACAGTTTCTGGCCGGCTCGAAGGTTGAGCTGAAAAAGGTTACGTGGCCGACGCCGAAGCAGACCCTTGCCTCCACATCCGTCGTAATCATTGTGGTGATCATCGTGTCCGTTTTTCTGGGGATCGTCGATTTCGGGCTGACCAAGATCATCAAGTTGGTGCTGGGTTAAGACTATGGCTTTTAGGTGGTACGTCGTTCATACCTATTCCGGTTTCGAAAACCGGGTGAAACTTTCTCTGCAGGAGAGGATCGAAACGGCCGGAAAGCAGGCCTTTTTCTCGGATATCCTGATCCCCGAAGAAGACATCGTCGAACTGGTGTCGGGCGAAAAAAAGACCTCGAAGCGGAAGTTTTTCCCCGGCTACATCCTCGTCCGGATGGAGATGAACGATGATACCTGGCACGTCGTGAAGGACACGCCCAAGGTGACCGGCTTCATCGGCAGCAAGGATAAACCTTCGCCGATTCCCGATAAGGACGTGGAAACCCTGAGGACCAGAATCGACGAGGGGACGCTCAAACCCAAACCGAAGTTCGAATTCGATGTGGGGGACCATGTGCGGATCATCGATGGTCCCTTCACCAATTTTGATGGGGTCGTCGATGAGGTAAAACCGGAGAAGGGGAAACTGCGCGTGATTGTAAGCATTTTCGGACGGTCCACGCCGGTGGAGCTGGACTTCATTCAGGTTGCGCAGACGTAAACAGGAAAAAGCCAATGGGTAAGGCGCCTGTATCTGTTTTTGCCTTGCCCCGGCGGCCGATCTAAATTCAGACTGAAACGAAGGTGATCAGAATGGCAAAGAAGGTTATCGCGAGTATAAAACTTCAGATCAAGGCCGGCAAGGCAACGCCTTCACCGCCGATCGGTCCGGCTCTCGGTCAGCATGGCGTCAACATCATGGAGTTCTGCAAGGCGTACAACGCCATGACGCAGAACCAGGAGGGAATGGTCATTCCGGTTGTCATCACGGTTTACGCGGACCGGTCCTTTACCTTCGTGACCAAGACGCCGCCTGCGTCCGTGCTGCTGAAGCAGGCGGCAAAGATCGCCAAAGGTTCGGGTGATCCCAAGAGGGATAAGGTCGGGGCGGTCACAGTCAAACAGGTCCGGGAAATTGCCGAGTTGAAGTACAATGATCTGAATGCCGTGGATATTGAAGGCGCGATCCGGATTGTTGCGGGAACGGCAAGATCCATGGGGATTGAAATCGCGGGCTGATATAGGGACACCTTGCGGCAAGGCGTCCCCGCCTTCCGGCGGAACCCCGGGTGATGTGCCGGCGGGCGTATGAATGGAAAAGTTTCGGAGAATCCCCGTCCCCGGCGGTGGGTTTCGATTTGAGGTTTGATCATGTCCAAAAGAGGCAAGAAGTACATCGAGGCGAGGCAGAGGATCGAGGTGGGAAAGCGCTATCCCGTCCAGGAGGCGGTTTCGCTGGTCGTGGGTACGGCCAGGGCAAAATTCGATGAGACGGTCGACACCGCCATCCGTCTTGGGGTGAATCCGGCGCACGCCGACCAGATGGTCCGGGGCTCCGTGGTTCTCCCCCATGGGCTGGGAAAATCCGTTCGGGTGCTGGTTTTTGCCAAGGGCGAAAAGGAGAGGGAGGCCCTGGAGGCCGGCGCCGATGTGGTGGGATCGGATGATATCGTTGAAAAGATCAAGAGCGGCTGGCTCGACTTTGACCGGGTCGTCGCCACGCCGGATATGATGGGAAGCGTGGGCAAGTTAGGAAAGATCCTAGGTCCCCGCGGACTCATGCCGAATCCGAAGGTGGGAACGGTGACGTTTGATGTGGGGAAGGCCGTTTTGGAGCTGAAGGCCGGGAAGGTCGAATTCCGTGTGGAAAAGGCGGGTATTGTCCATTGTCCCATCGGCAAGGCTTCTTTTGGGGCGGAAAAACTGACAGAGAATTTTCTGGCCCTGTTGGAGATGGTCCTCAAACTGAAACCCGCGTCGAGCAAGGGTCTGTACATCCGAAGTATTTCCCTTTCGACTGTCATGGGTCCCGGGGCGAAGGTGGATCCTCTCGCCGTCAGGAACATATAACGGGGACACCTTGCCGCAAGGTGTCCCCATCCCCGCGGGGTCATGGGAGACTTGAAAAACGGGTCTGAGACAGCAGGTACAGGAAGTTTAAACGCGATCGGTCGGCCTGCCGAGACTGGGATAAATGGCTTTTTTTGGCCAGAGAAATCGTCCTGTATGTTGCTCTGTTCTCTGACGTTATCAACGGGGTTTTTTAAACGGGGACACCTTGCCGCAATGTGTCCCCATCCGGAAGAAACGGATCAGACGGGAAAGGAGGTTTAAATATTGGATCGGAGAACGAAGGAGCAGGTTGCTGCTGAACTCCATGAAAAACTGAAAGATTTCAAATTGGCCGTTCTGACGGGTTATAGCGGAATGGATGTGGCGAAGATGACGGCGCTGAGGGTCGTTCTGCGCAAGACCAACGCGGAGCTCCGGGTTGTCAAGAATTCACTGCTCTCCATCGCATCCCGCGAAACGGATTTCTGCGCGCTGGAAGAGCACTTCCGGGGGCCTCTCGCCGTTGCGATAGCCCGCGGTGACGTGGTCGAGACCACCAAGGCGCTAGTTGATTTTGCCAGGAAGAACGCCAATCTTGAGATCAAGGCGGCCGTGATGAGCGGCAAACCCCTGAACAGGGAGCAGCTCGCGATCCTCGCTGAACTGCCGAGCCGGGAGGTTCTGATCGGGAAGCTGCTTTCCCTGATGGTCGGGGTGCAGACCTCTCTTGTGAATGTCCTGAGCGGGGTTCCGAGGAATTTTGTACAGGTTCTCGATGCCTATCGGGAAAAGAAGGCGTCAGCAAACTAAAAATTACATACAGGAAGGAATAGAACAATGGCGAAAGAGATTACCAAAGAGGATGTCGTAAAATTCATTGAGGGAATGACGGTTCTTGAGCTTTCGGAACTGGTGAAGGAGCTGGAGCAGAAGTTCGGTGTGAGCGCTGCGGCGCCGGTTGCCATGGTCGCCGCCGCAGGCCCCGCGCAGGCGGCTCAGGTTGAGGAAAAGACCGAGTTTGATGCGATCCTGACCGGATTCGGCGAGCAGAAGATCCAGGTGATCAAGGTGGTCAGGGCCATCACTGGCCTGGGTCTCAAGGAAGCCAAGGACCTGGTGGACGGCGTTCCTAAACCGATCAAGGAGGCCGTCTCCAAGGATGAGGCCGCCGATATCAAGAAGAAGATCGAAGAGGTTGGCGGCGCCGTTGAAATCAAGTAAGTAGTACGCGTCGGAAAAGAACGGCAAGGAACTGAACCCCGCGATGCAACAGGTTGTCTGCACTAAATTGCAGAAAAACAGGTTGGGTGGGGTTCTTTTCTCTAATTTTTATGGGTGAAAACTTAAGATCGCTGGCGGCTCAAGGCGAAAGGATGCTATGGGCGAATTTAGAAAGAATTTTGGACGTATCCGGAGGATACTGGATATCCCCAACCTGATCGATATCCAGACCGATTCCTACCAAAAGTTTCTTCAGCAGGAGATCAATCCGGACAAAAGGGGGAACTATGGTCTGCAGGGCGCCTTCAACAGCGTCTTTCCCATTTCCGATTTCAGCGGAAAATGTTCCCTCGAGTTCGTAAGTTACAGGATCGGTGATGTCCGGTACGACATGCAGGAGTGTGTTCAGAAGGGAATGACCTATGCGGCCCCGCTGAAGATCGTGGTCCGACTGGTTGTTTTCGATACGGAACGGAATACGGAGCCCAAACCCATACGGGACATCAAGGAGCAGGAGATCTATTTCGGTGAGATCCCCCTGATGACCGAAAACGGGACCTTTATCGTGAATGGTACGGAAAGGGTGATCGTCAGCCAGCTTCACCGCTCGCCGGGAATCTTTTTCGATCATGACAAGGGCAAGACCCTCGCCAGCGGCAAGCTGATCTACTCATCCCGGGTCATTCCGATCCGCGGGTCGTGGCTGGATCTCGAGTTCGATTCCAAGGACCTTCTCTATGTGAGAATTGACCGCCGGCGAAAGATGCCGGTGACGATCCTCCTGAAGGCGATGGGAAATTCCACGCAGTTCATCCTGAATTACTTCTACAACATCGAACAGATTCTTCTGGAAAAAGGTCGCTTCTACATGGCCGTGAACGATTCTCTGGTGGGGGAAAAGGCCCCCGCGGATGTCGAGACGAAGGCAGGAGAGATCGTTGTCAAGAAGGGGAGGAAGATCTCTAAACCCCTGCTGAAGAAGATGGTCGATTCCGCAGTGACCCGGATACCGGTGAACGACGAGGATATCATCGGAAGAATCTTCTCTTCCGATATACTCGATCCCGAGACCGGCGAAATCCTGATCCGGTGTAACGAGGAACTGACGGCGGAAGGGTTGCAGCTTCTTAGGGACAAGAGGATTGCCTCCTTCCGGTTCATTCATATCGATGAAGATCGCGAGAATGCCTCCATTCGGGATACGCTCCTGATGGACCGGATCGAGACGGCGGAGGACGCGATCATCGAGATCTACCGGCGACTCAGACCGAGCAATCCGCCCACGCCGGAGACCGCGCACAAATTCTTCAACAGCCTCTTTTTTGAACCGGATAGCTATGATCTCTCCGATGTGGGGCGTGCGAAGATGAATTACAAGCTCCGGTTGGATGTTCCGACGAGTGTGACGGTTTTGCGCAATGAGGACATCCTGGCGGCGGTCAAGTATCTGATCGACCTTAAAAACAGCGCCCCCGATTGCAGCGTTGACGACATCGACCATCTGGGCAACCGCCGGGTCCGTTCCGTGGGGGAACTGATCGAAAACCAGTACCGGATCGGCCTGGTCCGGATGGAGCGCGCTATCAAGGAGAAGATGAGCCTGCAGGACATCGAAACCATGATGCCCCACGATCTCATCAACGCCAAACCGGTCTCGGCCGTCGTGAACGAATTTTTCGGAAGCAGCCAACTTTCTCAGTTCATGGATCAGACCAACCCGCTTTCCGAGATTACACACAAACGGAGATTGTCGGCCCTCGGACCGGGAGGTTTGACGCGAGAACGTGCGGGATTCGAGGTCCGCGACGTTCATCCCACCCATTACGGCCGCATCTGTCCGGTGGAAACCCCGGAAGGTCCGAATATCGGTCTGATCGTCTCCCTGAGCACCTTCGCCCGGGTGAATGCATTCGGATTCATTGAAACGCCTTACCGCGTGGTGAAAGAGGGGCGGGTGCTCGATGATGTACGTTATCTGACGGCCATCGAAGAGGAAAACCTGATCATCGCCCAGGCCGACAGACCCCTCGACAAGGATGGAAAGTTTGTCGGGGCGCTGATTTCTGCGAGAAGGGGAGGCGACTTCCTCTCCGTCGTGCCGACGGATGTCAACATGATGGATGTCTCCCCCAACCAACTGGTCAGTGTGGCGGCGACCCTGATCCCGTTTCTGGAGCATGACGATGCCAACCGAGCCTTGATGGGATCCAACATGCAGCGGCAGGCGGTGCCTCTGATGAAACCCGAGATGCCCCTGGTGGGAACGGGGATGGAATCCGTTGTGGCGCGGGACTCCGGCGCAGTGATGGCGGCGCGGAGAGCGGGTGTGGTGGAGAGTGTAGATGCCGCGCGCATCGTCGTCAAATGCGACTCCCCCGCGAAGGAAGGGCTGGACACGGGGGTGGATATCTACAACCTGATCAAGTATCAGCGCTCCAACCAGGACACGTGTTTCAACCAGAAGCCCATTGTCAGCAAAGGGCAGAAGGTGAGCAAGGGAGAGATTATTGCGGACGGCCCCGCCACGGACAAGGGTGAACTGGCCCTGGGAAGGAACGTAATGGTCGCCTTCATGTCCTGGGGGGGGTACAACTACGAGGATTCCATCCTGGTCAGCGAAAGGATTGTCAAGGACGACATCTACACCTCGATCCACATAGAGGAATTCGAGACGATGGCCCGGGATACGAAGCTCGGCAAGGAAGAAATCACCAGGGATATCCCCAATCTGGGGGAAGAGGCCCTGAGAAACCTCGACGACAGCGGCATCGTCCGCATGGGCGTGGCGGTGAAGCCGGGCGACATCCTGGTCGGGAAGATCACCCCCAAGGGAGAAACGCAGCTCTCCTCGGAAGAGAAGCTCCTGCGGGCCATCTTTGGGGAAAAGGCGAGCGATGTCCGGGACACCTCCCTGCGTGTCCCTCCCGGCGTCGAAGGCACTGTGATCGACGCAAAGATATTCGCCCGGAAGGGAACGGAGAGGGATAGCCGTTCCCAGTATATCGAGGAAGAGGCCGTTTCCCTTCTGCACAAGGACCGGGATGATGAGATCCGGATCATCACCGAAGGGGTCAGGAAGCAGATCGCCGGCATGCTGATCGGAAAGACGTCGGCGGCGAAGGTTTCCGATCCGAAGAAAAAGCGGATTCTCCTGAAGAAGGGCGATCTAATTACCGAAGAGATCCTGGAGAGAATCTCCTTTGACCACTGGCGGGAGATTTCCCCGGAGGGCGAGGAAGAGACGGAGACCCGCATCGGCGTCCTGTTTGATAACCTCTCCCGGAAAACGGATTTCGTCGAGGCGTATTTCGCAGGGAAGATTGAGAAACTCAAGGCCGGCGACGAACTCCCGCCGGGGGTGATCAAGCTGGTCAAGGTATACGTCGCCATCAAGCGGAAGCTCTCCGTCGGGGATAAGATGGCGGGCCGTCACGGAAACAAGGGTGTTCTTTCCCGGATCCTCCCTGAGGAGGATATGCCCTATTTCAAGGACGGCACGCCGGTGGACATCGTCCTGAATCCGCTGGGCGTTCCCTCCCGGATGAATGTGGGGCAAATTCTGGAGACGCACCTGGGCTGGGCGGCCCGAGGCATGGGCAAAAAGATCAATGCCCTTGTGGAGAAGAATTGCGGATTGGATCTTCTCAAGAAGGAGATGAAGGCGGTCTATTCCTCTCCCGAATTTAACCGCTTCCTCGACGGTGCAAGCGGGGATGAAATCCGTAAGTTCGCGGGTCGTCTGAAAAAAGGCATTCTGGTATCCACGCCGGTTTTCGACGGCGCCGATGAAAAAGAGATCAAAAAAATGCTCAAGGCCGGCGGCCTTCCCGAAACCGGTCAGACCATCCTGTTTGATGGGAGGACCGGAGAGCCCTTCGACCAGGAGATCACCGTGGGCATGATCTACATGCTGAAACTTCACCATTTGGTCGACAACAAGATCCACGCCCGGTCGATCGGTCCTTATTCCCTGGTGACCCAGCAGCCGCTCGGCGGCAAGGCGCAGTTTGGGGGACAGAGATTGGGAGAGATGGAAGTCTGGGCCATGGAGGCCTATGGCGCCGCTTACGCCCTCCAGGAGTTCCTGACGGTCAAGTCCGATGACGTGGCCGGCAGGACGCGGATGTATGAAGCGATTGTTAAGGGTGAGCACACGTCGGAGCCGGGTTTGCCCGAGTCCTTCAACGTTCTGGTGAAGGAGTTGCAGAGCCTCTGCCTCGACGTGGAGTTGATTGAAGAGAAATAGAAAACCGGGAATAAGGGGACACCTTGCGGCAGGGTGTCCCCACCCCCGCTATATTAGGAGATATCATCCGTGGAAGACGTTTTCAGTTATTTTGAAAAACCGAAGGATCCCATAAGGTTCAATGCGATTAAGATATCCATTGCCTCTCCGGAAAAGATTCTTTCCTGGTCGCATGGAGAAGTCAAGAAACCTGAGACGATCAACTACAGGACCTTCAAGCCGGAGCGCGACGGGCTTTTCTGTGCGAAAATCTTCGGTCCCGTCAAGGATTATGAGTGCCTGTGCGGTCGCTACAAACGGATGAAACACCGGGGTGTCGTCTGCGAGAAATGCGGCGTGGAGGTCATCCAGTCCAAGGTCCGCCGGGAAAGGATGGGGCATATCACCCTGGCCACGCCGGTC
>Ga0247841_10002186_pt1 | contig 40237 bp, 39 predicted proteins | sample LaCruzMarch2015__2_FD_192410 | JGI IMG/M metagenome (GOLD analysis project Ga0247841, IMG submission 192410) | Freshwater microbial communities from meromictic Lake La Cruz, Castile-La Mancha, Spain - LaCruzMarch2015_18m | ecosystem: Environmental > Aquatic > Freshwater > Lake | place: Spain...
GAAGAGGGGACCCCCATGGCTCACCAGATCGGACTGGGAAAGGTTGTCATTCCTGATGATGATTCTGTTCTCGACACGCTAGCTGCAACCGAGGGTGTATTGAAGGGTGCGGGGTATGAGCGGTACGAGATTTCGAATTATGCGCAACCGGGGTGTGCGTGCGAGCACAACGTGGGAATCTGGAGGGGTAATGACTTTTTGGGGTTGGGTCCAGCCTCGTCCTCTCGCATGGGCTCACGGCGTTGGACAAATAATTCGAGTTTGGCAGATTACATGGAGTCTATTCTTCAGAATAACTTGCCGCCGAGAGAAGAAGATACTCTTGACCCTGCAGACGATGCTTTGGAACGTGTGACCTTTGCATTGAGGTTAAATGAAGGGTTTGATCCTTATGCAGTTGCAGCGCGCTTTCCGATATTGGGAGACAAAGCGGATGCATGGGAAAGACATCTTGAAGCCTGTGCACGTCAAGGGCTTGTGGAGCGTGGGGGGGTGCGTTGGCGCTTGACTTCGCGGGGTCGCGAGGTCTGTGATGCAGTCATTCGAGATATTTTCTAGAATATGAAGGCCTCCCAAGGGGGCGTGAAGAGGAGTGTGGATGAGAGGTTTTTTGGCTGTCTTTGCGTGTTTGCTTTGTCAGTGTTTGTTCGCAGTTCCTGTCGCGGTTATTCAATCTCACGAGTCCGTCGCCTCTTCCGAGCGTCGCTTTGCTGAGGCCTTGGCCAAGCATGTTGAGCGCTGGTACAGGGAGTCGGGCGTACCGTGCACACTCTCTGATGATACAGATTTGCCAACAGCTCTTGCAGGTAAGAAGGTCGCGGTTCTTGTCTACGCCTCTTCGCCGACACCCCGTCAACTTCAGGCCTTGTCAAATTTTGTCGCGGCAGACGGAAAGTTGATCGTTTGTTACTCCTGTTCTCCTGCGCTGGCCAAATTGATGGGCATGCAGACCGTTGGCTATCAGAAGGGCTCTACCGATGGTCGTTGGTCGCAGATGCGTTTTGGCAAGTTGGCTCCGCAAGGAACGCCAGAAATGATCCTGCAGACCTCCTCGAATCTCTTTCTCGTAAAACCTCTTCCTGGACAGTCCACGGTTCTCGCCTGGTGGCATGATCGTAAGGGTGTTCAGTCCTCTGAACCAGCTTGGCTCGTTTCCTCACGCGGGTATTGGATGACGCATGTATTGCTGGCAGATGGTGATGCCGAGGCCAAAGGACGTCTCTTGCTGGCCTTGACGGCCAGCTATGATCCCTCACTCTGGAGCGCAGCAGCGAGTCATACGCTCAAACAATCTCGTCAGGTGTGCAATACAGTCGGTCCGGCTGCGCTTCAGGAAGCCGTGAACAAGGTGAAGGACGTCGCCCGTCGTAACCGTGCTGCAGCGGCCCTCTCCGGTGCCCTTCGTGCTGAGGCCAAAGCGGTAACCCTCATTGATGATCACCAGTATTATGAAGCTTGGTGTGTGGCAACCGAGTTGCGTGGCCGCATGGGCGATGTCTATGGCTTGCTACAGTCGCCCCAGAAGGGTGAGATTCGCGCCATCTGGGATCATTCCGGTATGGGGCTCTATCCCGGGGATTGGCCACGAACGTGCCGTCTCCTGAAAGATGCAGGTTTTTCAGATCTCTATGTCAATGTGGCGGGCCCAGGTTTTGCCCATTATGCCAGCTCGGTGCTTCCTCGCAGTCGGGTCTTTCTTGAACAGGGTGACCAGCTTGCCGCCTGCGTGGCCGCGGCAAAGCCCTTGGGGTTGCGTGTCCATGCATGGCTTCTCTGTTTCTCGACAACGGGTTCGACGCAGGATCGTCTCGATATCTTTCACCAACGCGGGTGGTTGCTGACGAATGCAGACGGCACGCCACGTCCCTGGATTGATCCATGCGTTCCCGAAGCGCGGGCCTATCTTCTCGAAGCGGTCCGCGAGATGGCCTTGAATTATAAGGTAGCTGGCGTTCACCTCGATTTTGTGCGCTATCCTGATTTCGCCTCCAGCCTCGGACCTACGGTGAAAAAAGCGTTCGAAGCTTATCATAAAGTTCCGGTCCCAGCTTGGCCCTTGGAGGTTAAGGAGGGAACGCTGAGACGATCCTTTATGCGCTGGCGTGCCGATCAGGTCACGGATTTCGTACAGTCCGCCCGTCGTACCATGAAACGTGAAGCACAAGGCAAACTCTTGACCGCGGCCGTATTTGGTAAGTATCCGTCGTGTGTGGATTCTGTAGGCCAGGACTGGGAACTCTGGCTACGACTGGGACTTCTGGATTATGTCGCGCCGATGAACTATACAGAGGACATGGCCAAGTTTAATGAATGGCTCTCCATGCAGACCCGTTCGCGCAAGCAGGCCATGAAAATCATCTCAGGGATTGGCGTGACCGCTGCTGAAAGCCGTTTGACCCCCGTTGAGGTCATTGACCAGATCAATGCCGGACGCAAGGCAGGCGCGGCAGGTTTCGCCCTCTTTGATCTCGACACCTCCCTGCGTCAAGAGGTTCTCCCCGTCCTCCGCCTCGGCATCACTGCGCCGTAGTGACCTATTGTCAGGGGCAGTCGTATCAGCACGTTTCGAAGGCGTTGTAAGTATTTAGACACCAGGCTACTTCTTCTTTGAACCACCCTCCGAAAATCCAGCCAGGGCCCAGGATCCCTGCTGAATCCATCTCCTCGCCAGTTGACCATCGGGTTTTGGTCTTTGCGCCCTTGGCGATCGCCTCTTGAAAATCAGGAGTTGTCAGCCTGAGGTTGTATTGGGTTCCATTGCCAATCGCCATCTCACCCCGTCCGAGATAGTGGAAAACATCTTTGTTTAAAGGATGTGTAATGTCGATGTTCATGAGTTTTAAAAACAGACATTACTCGATCATGTTCGACAACACAAAAAAGAGCAAGTACCCTTTAGCGTGGAAGCCGTATTCGCGAAGGAGGGAACTTTGTCGGTTAAACAAACGATCCGCCTCTGCGCTTCAGCGTGAAAGTATCTACTTGTCCGTTTGTGTCCTGTTCACGGGGCGTCTGGCTTGTATCGTAGTCTTCGTAAAGTGCGAGGATCTCTCGATACTGCATATCCTCATGCAAGATATGGTGCACAAGCCATTCACTCAAGAATGTGACCACCTTTGTATGGGTGGCGATATCCGATAAATCTTTTCCTGCGAACTCGCTCGCCTTGCGCATGAACATCTTGTGTTCGCGAATCTGATTGGCCAGTCCACTGAAAGAGCGTTTTCGCAAAAGAGCTTCTTCCAATTCAAAGTGTTCGGCTGCGTAGTTGAACATCTTCATGATCACATCGAACATGACGCCCTGATCATACGCTCCGTGCATGGAGTTGATCATGATGACGAGGGTTTTGTGTTGTTCATCCAGTACAGTCACACCTACGCTATAACTGTCGGTCCATTTGATTACAGCCATAATCTGTCCCTCCCCTCACTTTTTTAATAAGCAGAATAAAATATCATGGTGGTTTTACGATTACAATGACTATTTAAATACTACTTAATTCCTTTAAATTAAGTGCATTTGATTAAACAATCACAGGATTTATTGTTGGGCTTTATAGAGGGTCTGAACGTCGAGAGCGGTCAATGCTTGCTTAAAGATCATGACATCGCCGATGGCGCCAGCGAAGTACTGCCCCTCGTAACCACCCGTCCGTCCGCCGATCCAGACGGGGCTTTGTACAATCGAGAGTTGGAGTTTGCGCTCATCTTTCAGGTCGCCGTTGATGTAGATTAAGGCACGTTCCCCATCATAGACAACAGCTGCATGTATGAATGCCTTACTGCAATCAACCCCTGTTGTGATCGTGTAGTTATCAGGACCCCACAAGTTGACGTTGAGGCTGCGCATATCGGTGCCCGCGCCAAGACCGAATATCCCATGGGGGGCAAAAGACTTGCCCAGGCTGACGATATTGTCAAAGGGGCTTATCTGGCGATTGGCTTTGAGCCAGACACTCATTGTCCAAGGAGAGGCCCCACGTATCCCAACGTTAGCCCGCGTGACAAGGTACTCATTTTTGCCGTTAAAGAGGCATGTCTGAGACACGGTGCTGCGGGAGGCTCTCGTTCCGCCATGAAGCACGCCTTCTGCGCCTTCAGCACTTTTGTCTGCTACGGTTGTTTTCCAGAGGCCGTCAAAAGCATAATGTAAGATCAAGTCCTTCGTGTTAATCTTCGTGGAGGTTTTTTCGGGAGGTTGCTCAAGCGTTTTTGGTTTTTCTGTCGTTGTTTCGGCAAGCACGGGAATCGTCTTTTTTAGCTCGGACAACGATGTGGAGATCGCGTCTTTTTCCGTCTTTAACGCCTTTGCTTCCTCAATTCGGCCAGCGACGACCTCTTGTTTAATGAGGACTTCCAGTGCTTTAATGTATTGTTCTTGTAATGCTGCTATTGCGCGGTAATGATACAGCGTCACCGGACGGAATGAGTCATGGGCCTCTGATGGCACCAGAACGCGCATCTCTTGCTCAAAACGCTTCTTTTCCGCGCTGACGATCAGGAAGTTATCGAGGTCACCCTTCTTCTTAAGCTCCTCAAGGGTAACATCAATCCCCTTGTTGTATTGGGATAGGATGGCCTGTTGTTTTGTCTGATAGGCTTGCTGCATCGTTCCCAGTGTGTTCTTCTGTTGGGCGCAGACGGCCCCCGTGACGAGGAGCATAGCAGTTATGATTAAACGCATCGCATAATCCCCATGTTATTTTTCGAGCTCTTTTTTTGCGGATTTGATGAATTTGCCAAAGGCGCGATCTTTTTTTCGCTTTTCGGCATAAGACATCTGATTAAACTTTGACTCACTGCTGAGCTTAATGAAATTGTTGTACCGCTCTTGCGTGATCGTGCCTGCTTTGACAGCCTCGCGTACAGCGCAGATTGGTTCATTGGTATGGCTACAATCACTGTAACGGCAGCTGGCCGCAAGCTCGGTGATGTCGGTGAAGCTGTCGCGTAACGCGTTTTTGCTTCCGCTGATTCCGAACTCACGCGTGCCAGGGTTGTCAATCACGAGGGCGCCCTGCTGAAGGATGATCAATTCTCGGCGGACGGTGGTGTGCATGCCCTCGCCAGTCTCGCTGAGATCTCCTGTCAGGAGCATTTCGCGTCCCAGCAGTTGGTTGATGATGGTGCTCTTTCCAACCCCTGATGACCCGACAAAGCAATACGTCTTTGTGGGTAAAAGCGTCTGATTAAACTCCTCAACGCCTTCAAGCGTGATATTGCTTAACGTATAGACGGGCGCTGAAATACCTGCAGCCTTAATCTCTGCTACTTGGGAGGTGAGTACCTCTGGCGTGACCAAGTCCGTTTTTGCAAGAAGGATGCAGGGCTCCGCTCCGCCCTCACGAACCATCACGAGATAACGTTCGAGTCGCTTGAGGTTGAAATCCCCGAGGCAGGATTGGACGATCATGACATAGTCCATGTTTGCTGCGATGAGCTGATAATCACTCGTCTCCCCCGCAGCCTTGCGGCGAAGGACCGTCTTTCGCTCAAGAAGCGTTTGGATGAGTCCCATCTCCTCGCCGTCATGCTTTTCAACACCGACCCAGTCCCCCACACAGGGAAGCTCCTGTAAAAGGCGGTGTTGATAAAGATAACTGCCCGATAACTTTGCACGGGATACCCCTGTGTGGTCCATGACGAGCACCGAGTTGCGATCAACCGCAACAACGCGAGCAAGGGTGTTTTTAGAGTCAGATTCTGACCTCTCCTCGAACCATTCATTCCAGCCCAGTCGAATCAGATCAGTGTGTTTATTTTTCATTCATTCCACTATTCCAATGTTTACGGCTTCACGCACGGTTCGCCAAAGCCTGCAAAAAGTCCAGCAAAGGGCGTATCTTTGTACTTATCATCCAGAAGTTTTGCGTCGCGGGTCATCTCTTTGGTGACAGGCTTGTTCGCGTAATCCATGACATCGGTGTTGAAATGCTTGGCGACGAATTGATCAACGGCTTTTTCGGCTGCCAAATAGGCTTTGACCTTGGGATTTGTCGAAAGCTTGGCGAGTCCGGTTTTCGCCTTCGTTACCTCCGGTCCACTGAACTTGCTAAGCAGTTGGCCACGTTCGTAAGCAGACTCGGGATTGCTCTCGAGGTTCGCTTCAACTTCAGTCGCAATCCGTTTAGCGAAGGCTGTCTTCTCTTCCGTAGCGGACTTCGGGCCGCCACTTTTAGTGGACAGATATTGGGCGTTCAGCCAATCCATGCCCTCGGCGATTAACTTCTTATCGCCCCAGGAATGGCCCGCTGGAAAGAAACGCAGGACACCATTTTTCTTGATTCGCTTGTTGAAGGTGATGGCCATATCCCAACGGTTAAAGCACTTGGATCCGCAGATTCCATAGACAAGGGCTTTGCTGTTGTAGTTGCCAAAGGTACAGCCAGCACCGCAGGCAAGGATGCCGATGACATTTTTTTTGCGTTGCCCTGAAAGTTCAAATGACTCCCGGCAACCACCGGAGAACCCCGTGGTATAGCAGCGCAGGGGGTCCAGCGCAGGATAGCTCGCCAACACGTCATCGATCATGGCGAGTCCGGCAGTCGTGGCTTCTTTGTTGCCGTTCTTGCTTTGAATAGAGACCGCGAGAACAAAGTTGTTCTGTTCGGCTCCGTCAATGTACATGTCCAGCGTTCTGGCACTACCGCCGCCGGGGCTCAAAACGAACATCACAGGCCACTTATGTGCGCGGGCGGGGTCATAACTCTTAGGGAAATACATGATGTAGCTATACATGCCTTGTTTCTGGCAGGTGATGATGGCGCTCTTCTGCCCAGGAACGGGCGCCTCTGCTGCTTGAGATGAGGAAGAGACGATAAACGCAAACGCCAGACTGAGAGACACGACAATACGTTTCATATGAACTCCATGATAATTCACACATTATTAAGTGATTTACAAAAGATAGCAAGACCCACTCAGCAAGCCAAGTCAATTTTACGGCCGTTTCTTTATCTGTCCAGCGGCCCAAGAACCAAGAATGATGCCCAGGGCACTGCAGGCAGCATCGAGAAAATCAGGGTTACGTCGGGGAAAGAGGGTCTGGCTCCATTCCTCGCCAAGCGCAAAGAGCAGAAAGAAAACAGTGACATAAGGAATACGGAAAAACAAAACCTTGAAGGCGCGCGGAAAGGCTAAAGACAAAAATAAGGCAACCCCGCCATAGAGCACGAAGTGGCCAACTTTGTCACCATAGCGAAAATCATAAAGAACCCTGGCATAATCGGGGAGGTTTCCACTATCAGCACCCCACATCAGATAAACAAGAAATAACAGGCAGAGTAACGCGAAAAACTTAATATTTCTCACGTTGCCTTTTTTGGGAGACGGTGCCTCTTGTTGCTCAATGTTCATTTTTTTAGTATAGCATTGGCGAGCGACGTATGCCATACTTAAACCTCTTTAAACAGGTGAAGTATGGGCATGGTTTATTTTATCAGTGGCATTGATACGGATTCGGGAAAGACGGTTGCAGTCGGGCTCATGGCTCGTTATCTCCTTATGCAGGGCGTTAAGGTTATTACAGCAAAGCTGGTGCAGACAGGGAACGAGGGGTTCTCAGAGGATCTTCTGAAGCATCGCGCCATGATGGGCGTAGGGGAGTTTCCTGAGGACACAGAGGGCTTAACAGCACCTCAGATCTTTAAATTTCCAGCCTCGCCGCATCTTTCAGCACGGCTGGAGGGGCGGAGCGTGGATGTTGAGGTGATCTGCGATGCTGTGCGCACGCTGGCTACCCGCTATGAGGTTGTCCTTGTCGAAGGGGCAGGAGGTTTGGCAGTTCCGCTGACTGAGGCGCTGTTGACCGTTGACCTGGTCGCCCAAGAGAAATGGCCAATCATTCTTGTCACCTCCGGCAAACTGGGAAGCTTAAACCACACGATTCTTTCGTTAGAGGCTGTCGCTCAACGTCATATTCCCTTGGCTGGGGTCGTCTATAACGAATGCCCTGCGCCTCATCCATGCATTGCCAGCGACACCCCCCGTATGATTGCGCGATGGGCTGATCGGCTGGTCAAAATTCCGGAGGTGGACTTCTCAAAACTCCCGGATATTGACTTCTCTCCCATTTTTGAGTGAGGAACTATGTTGTTAGAAGAAAAAAAGTTCCTTGACCATCAACATGTCTGGCACCCTTATGCTTCGATGCTTTCACCTCCACCTGTGAGTATGGCTGTCGCTGCTCAGGGCACCAAGATCCGGCTTGCAGACGGGATGGAACTGATTGACGCGGTCTCGAGCTGGTGGTGCGCTGCACACGGACACAACCCCCCTGCGATCGTTGCCGCTATTCAGGCACAGGCGGAACGCATGTGCCACGTGATGTTTGCAGGGTTCACCCATGAGCCAGCGATTGAACTGGCGCAAGCCCTTGTGAAACAGCTGCCAGAGGGACTGAATAAGATATTTTTTGCAGACTCCGGTTCGATTGCAGTCGAATGCGCGGCCAAGATGGCGGTTCAATATCAGGTCGCCCGCGGACAGACCAAGCGCTGTCACTTGGCGGCTCTCAAAGGGGGCTATCACGGCGATACATTAGGCGCCATGGCGCTGAGCGATCCTAATGGCATGCACACGCTTTTTAAGGGAATATTGCCCCACCATTTTTTTTCTGAGCAACCCAAAATTCGTTTTGGAGACACTTGGGATGATGCGGATTTTGAGTCCATGCGCCTCCTGCTGGAACAACAGGGCGAAAAGATCGCAGCCGTGATTGTTGAACCGATCTTCCAAGGTGGCAATGCCATGTGGTTCTACCATCTCGAATACTTAAGAAAATTGCGCAAAGCTTGCGACGTGCAGGGTATATTGTTAATTTTCGATGAGATTGCAACAGGATTTGGACGCACAGGAAAGCGTTTCGCACTCGAGCACGCAGGGGTTCTTCCCGATATCCTGACGGTGGGAAAGATTCTGACCGGAGGGAGCGTCTCGCTTGCTGCCGCCATTACGACAAAGCATGTGGCTGACACGTTGTGTTCAGGGGAGGCGGGGGCCTTTATGCATGGCCCCACCTATATGGCGAATCCGATTGCCTGTGCAGCAGGTTGCGCCTCGATGCGCCTTATGGAATCCTATGACTGGCAGGGTGCGGTTTTGCGTATCGAGCGCGCACTCAAGGAGCAGTTGGAGCCTTATCGCTCGCTTCCCACTGTCAAAGATGTACGTGTTCTGGGTGCGATTGGCGTCTTGGAGCTCCACGAAATGCCATCCACTGAAGTAGTCCAGCAGGTTGTGCGCGAGACAGGCGTTTGGCTCCGTCCGTTTGATCGGTTTGTCTATACAATGCCCCCTTTTATCACCTCTTCTGAGGAAATCTCACGTATTACCATGGCCATGGGACGCTTGGCGGGGGGGCGGACTTCCCTATAACGTGGACTTGGGAATATCCAATCATCAACGCGGAATGATCAATAACCATCGGAAATGTGGGATCCCATTGGACATTGGATATTCCGTGTTGGATATTGGATATTTATTCTCGTTCGTTCTTTTCGGATGCTAAAAAAGTGCTAAAAATCAATTTTTGCGATTGTAACCACAGGCAATAAAAGGTATATTAAACGCTTTTCTTTTTCCTATAAGAGGAAAAGAAGGCAATTAAGGAGTCGAAAATGGCCAGAACCGTTCCACTGAATCAAGTTCGTAACATGGGTATCATGGCGCACATTGATGCGGGCAAGACAACCTGTAGCGAGCGTATCCTTTTCTATTGTGGTAAAAACTACAAAATCGGCGAAGTGCACGAGGGTGCTGCGACCATGGACTATATGGTTCAGGAGCAGGAACGCGGCATCACCATCACCTCCGCTGCAACCTCCGTCACCTGGCGTGATCACCAGATCAGCCTCATTGATACTCCCGGACACGTTGACTTCACAGCTGAAGTGGAACGTTCGCTTCGCGTGCTGGACGGCGCGATCGCGCTCTTCTGCGCAGTGGGTGGCGTGCAACCTCAGACCGAGCAAGTGTGGCGCCAGAGCGAAAAGTATGAAGTGCCAAAGCTTTGCATGGTCAACAAGATGGACCGTGTCGGCGCAGACTTTTTCAGTGTTATTGAAGAGATCCGTTCAGAGCTGGGCGGTAACCCCGTTTTGATGGTCTATCCGATCGGTCAGGGCGAAGAGTTTAAGGGTCTGGTTGATCTTTTGAACATGAAGGCTCTTACCTTTGACGAGGCTTCCAGGGGTGTCAAAATCATCGAGAGCGAAATCCCAGCCGATCTTCTTGACGAGTGCAAGAAATATCACATCGAGATGATGGAGAAGGCCGCTGAGCAGGATGAAGCCCTGATGGAGAAGTATCTCGGTGGCGAGCTTTTGAGTATTGATGAAATTAAGAAGGGGTTGCGTATTGGCACCATGGCACGTAAGTTGGTTCCAGCTTACTGCGGAACAGCCTTTAAGAACAAGGGCGTACAGCCCCTCTTGGACGGCGTGGTGGATTATCTTCCCTCCCCTCTGGATGTCGGCACGATTCACTCTGCAGATAATCCAGACGTCTATCGCGAGCCTAAGGATGATGCGCCGTTCTCAGGATTGGCCTTCAAGATCCTTTCAGACAAGCACATGGGCAAGATCACCTTCATTCGCGTTTACTCGGGAACCTTAAGGATTGGCGATCCGATCCTGAACAGCACGTTGGATCAGGAGGCGCGTATTGGCCGTCTCTTCCGTATGCATGCGAACCGTCAGGAAGCACTCGAAGAAGCTTATGCTGGCGATATCGTTGCAGTCGTCGGTCTGACCAAGACGCGTACGGGCGATACGATTTGTTGTAAGGATAACCCGATCATGCTGGAGTCCATTGAGTTCCCAGCACCTGTGATCTCTATTTCTATTCGTCCTTCTTCCCGCAACGATAATGAAAAGCTTGGAATGTCTCTTCATTCGTTGGCCATGGAAGACCCCACCTTCTTGGTTCGTTATGACCAAGAGACAGGCGAGACCATTATTTCCGGCATGGGCGAACTTCATCTGGAAATCATTGTGGATCGTCTGCGTCGTGAATTTGGTGTCGAATGTGAAGTCGGTAAACCTGAAGTGGCCTACCGTGAAACCATTCGTCATAAAGCCGAAGGCGAGTATAAGCATGTTAAGCAGTCGGGTGGTCGTGGTCAGTACGCCCATGTTTGCTTGCGCCTTGAGCCTCAGGAACCCGGACACGGCTTTGCCTTCGTCAATGAAGTCAAGGGTGGCGTGATTCCGAACGAATACCTCCCCGCTGTTGAGAAGGGCGTTATTAAGGCAATGGAAAATGGTCCGTGCGGTGGCTTCCCGGTTGTGGATGTCAAGTGTACGGTTTACTACGGTTCCTACCATGAAGTGGACTCGAACGAATTCGCCTTTATCGAATGCGCACGTCAATGCTTCAAGAACTTGTTCCTGAAGGGCAATCCTCAGCTCCTCGAGCCGATCATGAGCGTTGAAGTGGCAGTTCCCGAAGATTACATGGGTTCCGCGACAGGCTCGATTTGCGGTCGCCGTGGACGTGTCGAAGGTATGGATGACAAGGCCGGCACCAAGCTGGTTCGTGGCTTCGTACCGCTCGGCGAAATGTTCGGTTACTCAAACTCGATCCGTACGATGACCCAAGGACGCGGAACCTTCACCATGGTGTTCGAACACTACGAAGGCGTTCCTTACGAACTCTCGGAACAGATCATCGAGAAGCGTAAGAAAGAGGGTAAGGTCCGCTAAGGCGAGGCTTTATTATCTGACAAAAGAAGACCGCGAAGGAACCCCCTTTGCGGTCTTCTTGTTTTCAGGACGACCCAAGGCTTGACCCTGACTGGTAAATATGAGATTGTTTTGAAATTAATAAAAGGGAGGAACACAGATGAAACAGTTAATGGCAAAGGCACTTGTAATCATGTTTTTAGGAGTCACGGTTTCTGCACAGGAAGCGATCTCGCTTTTTGATGGCAAGACGCTGAATGGCTGGAAGGTCATGAAGTGCGAGGCTGAGGTTGTGGATGGCGCAATCTTCATCAAAGGTGGCAATGGCGTTCTTGCTTCGGAGAAGCAGTATGCAGACTTTGTTTTCGAGTGCGACTGGAAGCAGCTCAATACCAATATGTGGGATTCGGGCGTTTACTTCCGGTGCGATCTGCCTGGTGAAAAGGTCGCATGGCCCAAGAAGCATCAGGTGAATATGCGCAAAGGGCAGGAAGGCGCGATTGCCGGTTCAGATGCGAAGAAGGCCTCCAGCCTCTTCAAAAAAGATGAGTGGAACCATTACAAGCTGACCGTCAAAGGCAAGACCGCTGAACTCGAGTTTAATGGCGAGAAGGCGTGGTCATGTGACAAGATTGAACCTGCAACGGGCTATCTCTGCTTGCAGGCTGAAGTCCCGCAGGGCGGCCAGTTCCTCTTCAAGAATATCACGATCAAGGAACTGGAAGTCAAGAAAGAGTAAACACGGCCGCTGGGGGCCGTGGCAGTTGGCAGTAGCAGTTGGCAGTTGGCTACCGGCTTTTTTGAGTACTTCCGCCTTAGCGACGTTTACGGCGGGTAGGCACGAATGAACCTGAACTCCGGTATCCAAACCCTGCGGCCCTAAACTATGAAAACTAACGACCATACCCTGTTGATGCTTCTCACGCTCGGACTTCTGGTGGTTGCCAGTCCGGCAAAAGGCACCACGGCCGAGGTAAAGCCGGCCCCCTATGTTGATATTCATTTCCATTCAGATGCGCGTACCGAGGGAGGTGGGGACTTGCCCAACGTTGCCGCGTGGATGAAATCGAACAATGTGGACCGCCTGATTGTCCTTCAGTTTGAAAAGTCGATGCCGCAAAACGAAGCAGAGGCAAAACAGATCGCAGAGAACTTTAAGGCTTACCAGGGACAGATTTATCGGTTCACGGTACTGCTTGCTAAGGATGTGCCGGACAAAGAGACCGCAGTGAAGACGCTGAAGAAGATGAAAGAGGAGGGGGTCATCGGCTTCGGGGAACACTATGGCAGGGGCTTGGATTTCGATGACCCTAAATGTATGCAGCTCTATGCGGCCTGCGCGGAGGTCGGCCTTCCCGTACTCTTCCATATGGATGGGACGAACAATAAGGATGACGATAACTTCTCCCATTTGGAGAACGCGCTTAAAACCTATCCGACGTGTGTCTTTATCGGGCATGGACCTGGGTTCTGGGCTAGGATGAAGACGATGGACGGATTGCTCGCTAGCTACAAAAACCTGTATGCGGATATTTCAGCGGGAAGTGGCGCCAAGGCGCTTAGCCGCGATAAAGCGTATACCCGTGAATTCCTGATTAGGCATGCCGACCGGGTGTTATTCGGCACCGATGGCGGTCCGTGGTCGTTTGGGAAGGCCAAACCCCCGCACTTTGAGCTCGTCAAGAGTCTGAACCTACCAGCGGATGTCCACACGAAGCTCTGCCGGGAGAATGCCGAAAAGCTTTTCAAGCTCGAACACCGGTAGAGGATGGCCTTGACAACAACAAAAAGAGAACGCTTATGACAACAAACAAACGGACGGTCTGGTTTTTGGCGATGGTCTTTGGAATCACGTCTTTCGTTCAGGCAGCGCCTGCGACGAAAAAAACCGCTTCGAACGCCAACCCTTCTAGCGTATTCCAATTGACGGTGCAGGAGCCGTTATCTGTAATGTCACCAGGCGATTTCACCCTTGTTGCCCTGCCGGATACGCAATGCTACACGGCTGTGATCGGCGGCGGTAAACCCGAAATGTTTGTGGCACAGGCAGAATGGATCGTATCCAATCGCGTCAGCCGGAATATTGCCTTCGTGACGACCGAAGGAGACATCAGCAATGACGGCAATAAGACTACCGCACAGTGGGAGCGTGCGACGAATGCGCTCTACCGGCTGGAGAATCCTGAACGCACTGGCCTGCCGGACGGCATCCCGTACTCCGCTGTCGTGGGCAACCATGACACGTATAACGGAGGCACGGTAAAATTTAACCAATACTTCGGCACAAGCCATTTCGCAGGACGCCGGTATTACGGCGGCCACTACTCAACAAACAACGACAGCCACTATGATTTCTTCAGTGCCGGCGGACAGGATTTTATCGTGCTTTCCTTGACCATGGCCGCCGGAAGCGATAGCAACCTCCTGAGCTGGGCCAACAGCGTGTTGCAGGCCAACGCCGGTCGCAGCGCCATCGTGGTCACTCACTCGCTGCTTAATCCCGTACCCTGGCCCACGCCGGCTTCTTGGACAAAAGAAGGACCAGCGATCTATGAGTCGCTGACCAACAACGCCAACCTGTTTCTCATGCTGTGCGGACACCGGCACGGCGAAGGTCGACGGCACGAAGCACTCGGCAATGGGCGCTGGCTAGATGTGGTGCTGGCCGACTATCAAAGCTATATGAATGGCGGCAATGGCTTCATGCGGTTAATGGAGTTCTCGCTGGCCAACAGGTCTATTAGGGTAAAGACCTTTTCCCCCTGGACTGGCCAATGGGCAACAAACAGCGCCAGTTGCTTTACCCTCGCCTGGCCGCAGGCCGGTACCCCGTAACAGCTGATTTCGCGTGCTGTGGCGTGCTAGACCCGCAAATGATGGGTATCCAAAAAAAGAAAACCCCCAATAAAACAGTTGTTTTTAGGGGGTTTACGATGGAGCCAGCTATCGGGTTCGAACCGATGACCTCATGATTACAAATCAAGTGCAGACCATATTAAAATATAGTCAAAATCAACTTTGTTTACTTTTTGTTTATTTATTCTTCCTTTAATGGGGGGTCTTGTGTTACTATTGACACCTAAACACGCATAAACACTCATTGCGGGAAGGCGGTGCATTATGGCAAGGACTGACTCGAAAAGGGCGAAGGGTACTGGTTGCTTGGTGAAACGGGGCGATATTTATATGGCTCGTTGGGTCGTAGATGGAAAGACATATACCCGAACCACAGGCATGAGTGATAAGCAAAAAGCAAAAGATAAACTTGCTGAGTTTGTTGCTCCTTTCCGAATGGGTGCCGAAGAAAAAGTATTGGAGATTTTAACTGCTCAGCTTGGCGGAGTCAAGGCTAAGATCGAGAAAGTTAATGATGATAAAGAAGCGACAAAGCTTCTCGACGGTTGGAAAACGTATCTAAAGCAAGCCACAAGACCTGACAGTGGTGAGGTGACACTGGCTCAGTATCAATCATGGTACAAAGCTTTTGTAGACTGGGTATCTAAAAAATATCCCGAGTCCACGGAACTGCGTCACGTTTCCCAGTCCATTGCAGACGAGTATTGCGGTCATCTTTTGGGTGAGGTAGCTCCGACGACTTACAATAGGCATATTAATGCATTGACTCTGGTATGGCGTGTGTTGGGTAAGACTGCACGAATTTCCGTTAACCCATGGAAAGAGATCACTCGTAAAAAGTTTGTAGCACATTCGAGGCGGGAATTAACTATTGAAGAACTAAATCGTATCGTCCAGGCCGCTCAGGGTGAGATGAAGATGCTAATTGCTTTTGGAATATACACAGGACTTAGGCTTGGAGATTGTGCGTGTATACGATGGGATAACATCGATATGGTTAAACATATAATTTCCCTTATTCCAGCAAAGACCTCACGGCGGACTAAAAGCCGTGTTATAGTTCCAATACATCCGACTCTATTTCAGATGCTTGATGAAACTCCACATGAAAAGCGTAGGGGTTTTGTTCTTCCTAAATGCGAACAAAGATATAATCAATACAATGCGGCACTTGCAAAAGATGTTGCGAAATTGTTTCAGTCTGTTGGGATCCAGACTCAAACAGAAGCTACGGAAACCGAACGGGGCCGTCCAGATGCTGGATTTCATTCTTTACGGCACACTTTTGTCAGTTTATGTGCGGCAGGGGGTGTCCCTCAGTCGGTAGTTCAGTCGCTCATAGGCCATGGATCTCCTGCAATGACGCAACACTATACCCACATAGGCGTGGAAACAGCCAGAACGGCTATTGCCTCCCTGCCTGACGTTTCGGGCAAGGAAATGCTACTTATTGGCAAGCTCCCTTCTGTATCCGATCTAGAGCCTATCCTGTCCCAGATGGAACACCTTTCAAAAGAGGACTTAAAAAAACTTATTAAGGAAGCCAAATTCCTGCTCGAAAAGAAATAAGTCCTCATTTTTGACTGATAATCCACGATTTAACCGCAACACTATCAACTGTTGCGGTTATTTTTTGGGTAATTACGCCAAAAAAGGTGTAAAAATAGCTACTTTTAGCCATAAAATGTCGGGTTTAACCCCTAAAAGCGATTGTATGCTGTAAATGCTTGACAAAAATAAAAGACTGTGTTAGGGTATCTGCATACTAACAAACGACTTAGGTTTAATTTTACCATATGGTTAAGATTATAGCAAGTCTCTAGTTTGATAGTTTTGAGATCGCCCGAATGGGTAGCTCAAGTTGGAAATTAAGAGAAAAACACGAGAAAGGATACAGAAATGAGTAAAACAAGCCGAAAGGACAAGAAAAAGATGACTAACCGCCCTTACACAGAGAACGTAAGTTGCTCTGGTCAAACAAGTAAAGTAATTAAAATGTCATGCCAAGGAGGCAATATCACTCTTATTAACTGCTAGCAAGAAAGGAACATACGCATGAGTAATGGTTTCGAAGGGATATATGTATCTTGGGACAAAGCAACTCCCCAGCAAAAGTTAGAGATATGTAGGGCGGTTGAAGATATTATAACAGGCAAAGCTTTACCATCTCCTAAGCCCATGCCAAGAGTCCTACGAAGGTCCGAGGTGGCAAGTCTCCTTAATATGACACCCAAAAGTGTTGATAGGCTGGCTCGCAAGGGAGCCTTCAAGCGGTGTTATGCCCCAAAAACCAAAAAGGCACTTGGTTTTACTGAGGCTAGTGTACGAGCACTCATAGAGCAAAACTGTGAGATGGCTGTTTAACCAAGCCAGATATTATATTAGAAAGATGCCTGGGATGTCACTTTGGTTGAATCGGGCACTTCATGAAGACGTCCATGAAGTGTTCGGGTTAACCAACTAGAAAGAAATCCATATGGATCAGACCAAAACAAACGTATTCGGAGGCAATTATAGATAACTTGTTTTATGTGGTGAGATTTACCTGTAATTAACATTTTCGATAATTATTCCCGATAACGTAGATTTAAATTTCAAGACGAGATGACCTTGAGCATCTGTTTTGATGTTGAAACAACAAAAAAAGAAAAGAGGGAAAGCACTATGCCTAACGCACATTCGAATAGTGACCATAAGTCACTGTTCAATGACAATGCAGGACTGAATCCTGTCATTTCACACACACAGAGGCCCTATAGAGGCTCTCAGTTGGAATTATCCGTATTCAATGCAAAAACCCACACCTACAGGAGCCGTCAAGCCTTCGAGCGTTTTGACACTACCAGAGAGGAGGTGTCCCATGGTTAATGCCTTCATCATGCCGCCTCACTCGAAAGATGCTAACCCAGATCAATTATTGGGGCCGAGAAAATCAGATAACACTTCTTTATCTATACATAGGTCATCTCCATTGAAAAATCTCTATCAGATAAACATAACAACAAAGGAGGCATTCTAAAAATGAACATTAATAAGAGGATATACATTAAAGGGTCAGATAACTATGAGGCAATATTTGGAAGTAAACAGGTTCAATCATATCTTGCATCAGCAGACATCCCAAAGGTTAAATATGAGTCAGGTATCAAGATCCATTCTAAGAGGAGTGCTCAAGCACTATATCTGAATTCCATTAACCTTATGGGAGATCACTATGAGACATGTGTATTCATGACCATAACCTTACCAGAGTCTAAATCAGTTCATACTGCGGATGATTATATGGTGGCCTCAAAGATGTTAAGTTCCTGGATAGGTAACAAGAAAGGCTTTGAATATGTCTTTGGAGGCAAGAAAAAGTGGTGTAGGATCGCTAGTATTAACTATAAGGGAATTATCCATTGGCATTTTATAGTTGATTTAGGGGTGGATGTAGGCAAAGGGGTGGATCATAAAGCTGTAAAGAGGCAGGATTATAGGACTCTAGGAGCTTATCTGAAGGAGGGTATATGGGAGAGGATGAAAGAATGTGAGGAGGCTTATGGTTTTGGGAGGTCTCAGATATTGCCTGTAAGAAACAAGGAGGCTGTAGCCAGATATCTTGCTCGACACATTACATTAGAGGCCAAGGAAAGGCTATCAAAAGGTAAGGGTAAAAGTACCATCAGGAAAGTTGGGTATTCGAGTGGCTGGAAGAAGATCAGCCCTAAGAATGTCTATCGGGAGGGGACTGGGTTTTGGAAGAAGGGGGTGGACAAGTTTATGGAATTATTGAAGATAAAGAGATATGAGGATCTGAAAGAAAATGTTGGTAAGAGTTGGGCATACCTCAATAGGAGGTTCATTTATTATTTGGGGCAGTGGAAAGAGGCTTCATAAACACAATATCTATTACTCTACGGTTTCGACAGTAGGGACTCTCCACCCCATACCCTCCCCACTCATACCACTACTAGGCATCGGGTTTCCCTTTTTATCATACCGTTCAGTAATGTTTCCATTCTTATCTTTAATGAAATAACCCTTACTATCGCTTTCTATTTCTTCACCATACGAATGGATGATATTACCGCCAACAACAACATCCCCTTCTTTTATCCAGCCACGCTTATACATATCCTCAATCTGGTTTGCATTGGATGTACTTGGAAAGGTGTTTTGTAGAATCATTACTTGTTGTCCCTTGGCATTTGCCTGAGCCTGACGAATACGCATAGCATCCCTAGGCCTATTTCGCATAAGCCATTCCCTGTAGAAAGCTCCTTCCCGATCAGATAACTTTTTAGTGGCTGTTGCTTGATTCTCATTCGGCATAGGAGCTGTTGCAGGATCTTGTACCGTAGAATAGCCAAGGTAATCTTTGAGAATAAGCTGATCCACAGGGGTCAATGAGGCATGCTTAATTTGCAAAATATTTCCACTGACACTTTCGAGAAACACGTATTCCTTTCTGATTTCTCTAAATTTGGCAAGTAGAACAGCTCCAGCAGTTGAACACCAAATACGGAATGTATCCTTTTCAATTGGTTTTAGTCTTCCTTCATTGATAAATGTACAGACAAAGTCTAAATCGTTTGTTGAAAGAGAGGCGAAATCGATCTGCAGTTTAACACCATTAGTACATTCCACTAGTAAGTCAGTCTTTGAACAACTGACAAATCTTCCCACAGTATTACTTCCCGTGCTGGTAGTCCAAGTACGGAAGTCATTTGCAGAAGCGGTCAGCATGAACCCAAGACCTAAAAATAGACATTGTAGTATTTTCATATTAGTTTCCACCTTGCAACTCCATAGAGTCATCGGCATATAGCATTAGTTTTACAAACTTATTTACCTCATCCCTGACACTCAGATTCTCCTTTATAGTGATAATTTGTTATCACGTAGCATTTTCAGCGATACAGGATGCCCTTTTCTTGCTGCACGTCGAATCCATTTTAGTCCCTCCTCCTGATTTTTATTAACTCCCTTTCCTTCAATCAATAGCCACCCAAGATTGTATTGTGCATCTAAATAGTCTTGCTGAGCGGCAGATGTATAATATATTACTGCTGTTTGGTACATCTTCTTTTCTTCGTACATGGATCCTAGATTGTATTGAGCCTGAGCCCAGCCCTGATCAGCAGATTTTTTGTACCAAATTATAGCCTTATCGTAGTCCTTTTTAAAATAGCGTCCTTTGTCATACATAACACCCAGATTAAACTGAGCTATCTTATGTCCGCTGTCAGCCGCCTTTCTATACCAAGTACTAGCCTCTTCGTATTTACTTCTTGAAGTCAAGATGTTAGCAAGAAGACATTGGGATTCTGTATGACCCTGTTGAGCCGCCATGTTAAACCATTTTTCAGCTTCTTTTCCGTCACGTTTAGCTGAATTTTCATCATTAAAATACATGCCCAAGGCGTATTGTGCATTTACATATCCCAGCTCAGCAGACTTTCTGTAATGACTAATAGCCTTTCCCACGTCAGCTTTCACACCAGATCCGTTCATATATATCTGTGCAAGAATGTACTGTGCTTCACTGCTATATTCAAGAGCTTCCTGATTTAAGTCAAGAATCTTAGAAAACTCGCCTTTAGTAAAATACTCTTTTGTTATTTCTGTTAACTCGCCGCCTAGTTTTGTTAGTTCAGCAATTTGTTTTTGACGGTTAGCTTCTTGTTGTTGTTTAGCTTTCTGTTCCTCTGCAAGTTGTCTTTCTTGAAGTAACTTCTTTGCTGTTTCATTTTGTTGTTTTTTTATCTCGGCTAATTTTTGTTGTTCCGCTTCTTCTATCCGTTGCTTTTCTTGTTCTGCCCGTTTTTTCTCCTGTGCCAGTCGTTCCTCAGACAACCTATTATTTGTCTCCCTCTCCTCGGCCAGTCGATTTTCCTCAGCTATTCGGTGCTCCTGCTCGATTCGCAATTGAGTGGTGTGATGATCGTGGATAAAACCAGCTAAAAAGATGATTGCGAAAATCATATAAATAGCAGAAATGATTGCAAGAATCCGCAGAATAATGCTGGGCTGGGATTGTTTCTCTGTCACACATGTCTTAATAATAGCTCCACAAGAGCTACAAAATTTAGACTCTATATCCAGATTTTTCCCACAACTAGTACAAAATGCTTTAATCATGGCTTAGGTTTCTTTTATGAGTATCCTTAAAAACCTCACTTCTAGAAATGTAAAATCGAATTAATCTTCCATTCATCAGATTTTTTTTCACAAAGGAAAGTCCATATTTCTTTTTTTTCAACTATTCTATTGTTGCCACTATGTAATATGCTAACTTGCAGCTGTGCAATTGTTTTGGGTTCGTTTTTTCCCTTGTATGAAAAATCAATTATCTCCCATTTTATTATATTGTATAAGAAATCTTTGTAAGAACAGTACGAGTCTTCCCAGATTTTCCAGCTAGAACGATTAAGATCATAACCAGTTTCTGTAAAATAGACCTTTTCTTTGCTAACTCCATCGCCACGACGCCGACACTTTAGGAATTCATCAACTAGTTTGATTACGAGTTGCTCGTCTGTTGTAATTTGTACATTAGCTATCTCTTCCTTTACTGTTTTAGAACTTATTTTAGTATTTTGAATCTCATCAACCATCTGCCTAAGCTTACTGTTTTCTGAAAGCGATGTTTTATATTTATCTTGCAGATCATTAAGCTCAGATTTAATCGTATCGGTTTTTGCCTCGGATGGTTTCTGCGTCTTCACCATCATTATTGCCGTTACACTTACACATATAGTAATAATCATCAGTACTAGTAGCCCTATTATGATGGTGATGGGCATCCCGTTGCTCGACGGTTTTTGGATGACTGGCGTCTGGGTATCTGCCTCCATCATATTGCGGTTGACTTTGAAAGTTTTCTTAGAAGTTACTTTTGTTGTTCTTTGATCTGGCACAATAATTGTTTTGGAACATGACGGGCATTCCCCTTCTTTTCCAGCGAATTCTTCTGGAATTTCAAGATCTGCATGACAAAACGGACATTGCATATCGATAGTACTCATCTTTTACCTCTTTCTAAACCATCTTTTACGCATTATTTCGATAGAATAGGCGATACTCGTGCTATCCTATGGAAAAGAATAAGTTATATTTATTGCTACAGTGGTAAATAATAGACCAGAAAAGTCATTAGAGTCAATTGAAAACCTGGCTACGTTTAAATATTTATCTTTAAAATTTGAAAGACAGCTTTATGCGATACTAGATAATGAATCTTTTTCGATAATCCCGCTAAATACTAGAAAGACCATTAACCAATAAAAAAGGAGACTAATAACTATGGAATGCCACAAATGTCAGTATTATATGAAAAATGTCGGTACGAACTGGGAAGAAACCCCTTGTTCCAGATGCCAATTGAATGAGGACTCATACGGAACCCTACCGTACTGGGAGAACTTTACTGAAAATATTCTTCAAGATGATACCCTTGATGATGAGTCTTGGATAAAAGAATTACCAGATACTCAGATCCCTCAGCCTTACGAATTTATGGATGGGGACGATACAGACGATCCAAGATTGCCGTTGTCGGCTTTTGTAAGTGCTTTAAGCCTATGGATAAACCTCCCATTGCCTACTCGTAAGAATATTCAAATGAGAATGAAAAACTTACCTTATTCTGCGATAGCTAAGAGACTTGGAATTTCGAGACAAGCCGTGGAAAAATGCATAGCTCAGGCAATCGCAAGGGAACCACTTTTGCAGAATCTTCTGCCAAGGAAAGAACCCAGAGATGCAAACCCATTATCAGCGACACACGAGACTGCTGTAGCAGATATAAACAGGAGGTCATCATGCAGAAGAAGGAAGAGCAGGAAGTAGCGAGAATAGAAATGATGTGGTTGCTGGCAATGTTGCTGTAAAACAGCCCTAGTAGCCCCCTCACAATTCTCTAAAAGAGAGGGGTCGGGGACTCGGTGGGGCAGTCCGCAGAATAGCGGACGAGAGAGCCCCACCTTCGCCCCTAGAGTCGAGCTACGGGGGCAAGTTTCGCAGATAGCGAAACGGGAGATGCCCCCTCCGCTCTGCCTACCCCGCCACAGATAACTCACCACCGAGTGTCACTGGTTACAAGCATCGGACTCGAATCCACGTTTTCGACTCTTCCTGCCCCCACCAAATATGTCACAGCTCGCTCACCGCCGAGTGCCACAGGTAGTGGTACGGGAATCGGCGGTTTCGCTTCCCACAACACCCGCACCTCTTCGGGCAACTCGGCAGGATAGCCGAGGAGAGATGCCCTCATCGGTGCTAGCCCGAAGGTCGGCTTTAGGTAATGGACTCTGCCCCTCGCAGTTCTTGCTCACCCCTCAGTCGCATGGATCAGGCACCATCTTCCAGCCCTCCTTCACGTCCCTCCCCGCCACGTCTCCCCCCTTAGAACCCCTCTCTGGGCGACCCCACCAAAATATTGTATTGGCTAATGGGGAAGACGCTCGAAATTCGCAACGGCTAATAAGACCTTTTGCGAATGGGGAGGATTCGACGCTTGAATTCCATATCAAGTCTGAATACAGATTCAGTCGGGCTTCCAGATGGGCACCAAGACAGCCGAAACGTTCTTTATAATGCTTCTTGGCAAGGCTCGTTCCTCACACTTGTCCCGAAGCTACGTTTCTTCATGTCTTTCTGATCCCTGCTTCAACGGTCAGGCGAAAATAGCTGTCGCCTTCCCAACCTTAAGTATATTTACTGTACGCTTATTCACGTATTGAAACGCTTGTAACTGCCTAAAAACCACTGGCAGATACGAGCGTTTATACTTTATTGTGTGCCCGAACAGCTTCCCTTGAAAATGTCTGTCGTCGGGTGATCTATTCGGGAACTTTGAGCCAGCTTGGACTTAATCACAAACTCAAACTGTCTCAAAGATTGATGGTGGTTCTGTTTTCCTATGGAATAGCTAGCACGTTGTGAGATCTTTTTTAGATTAAATCCCACCGATCCTCGTAATCTTTAATAGCGTTTAGAGACATGAATCCATTGCTCTTCCAATCTTTCGGACAATGTACTTTTGAAGCGACATCGCTGTTTTTTGTAATAAAATAACGCACCTTTTTTGAGGCTTTCTCGTCACCTAGAAGGACGAATACGGTCAGTTGTTCAGCGAGATCACCTGAATAACTTGATTTCTTTACGTACCACGGAGCAGTTCTCACCGTCTTGACCTGTAGCTTCTTAAGAACCTTGTCCGTCGTGAGACCAGTGAGAATATCGTAGTCTTGGGTATTCCGATCAGCTAACTGAGCATCGAACCCACGTCTTAAAAGTTCTCCCATCACGAAATATTCGCCTGCATTTCCAGTTGGAATACCTGATTTTCGCTTCTTCGGAGCAGTTTCGTTTTTCATTTTTTCTTCGTTCATTTACTTCTCGCTCGTTAGTATAGTACCTTTTTAGGTTTTATTTTTTCTTTAGATATTGAAATACATCTACAGGTTCGAGAACAAACAGTGTCTTTGTCCCTCCGATTGCCGTGTCATATGTTTTTGTCTTAGTTACTTGAAAGACTTGCGTCGGTGTAAAAGTGCTTCCATCCGCTATCTCGCTCGTCTTGACTCCTGTTATCCAGAACCAACAGGAATTTTTCTCTGTTCTTTGGCTTTGGTAAACACTACCTGCCTCAAATCGCCCGTTAATTGATCTAATTCTAGATGAAGTCGTATACCATTTTCTCTCCACTATTGAATCCGTAGGCCCCACTATCTGTTTAACTTCGAGTTCCTCTAGCCTTCCTATCATACCGATTTCGGGTTGCTTTTCTGGCATAGAGCTAAGAAAAACAGGATTGTTTTCCTTTAGTTTTTTAAGGTTATCAGCGGACAGTGCTAAAGATTGTTTTTGATTGCTTACTTCCGTGGCCTTGCCCTCCTCCGTCCTCATCTTCCCTGATCCGCTAGGATTCACAGGGGAATTCATAGTTGAAGCAAGCATCTTTGCAAGATCTTGCACACGATTTTTATTTAACTCAATCCTTTGCAACCGTTCGCCCGCACTTATAGCTAGGTAATAACTGATATTGTCAGGCACCTTTGTTTCGTCAGCCAATTGGTATTGATCTTTATTGCTCACAGAATCTAGGACTGTACGGTAGGGCTTTAGCACATCAGATAGACTGGACTGTTCTTTGACAGCTCTTTGTTGCTGTTCTCTTCCTTCTCTGGCTTTCAGCATCTTTTCATCACGTTCAATATCCGCTTTGCTTCTCTGGGCCGAATAACTATTTTGGATAGCAATCAGTCCACATAATACAGTGATACTCACCATGTTAGGTCTTTTCATCTTCTTACTCCCGTCCGTTCTATTAAACCTATCTCTGGGACAATAGACCACCAGAATATGTTCCTAAGGTTATCGCATGAAATAGCACCCGTCAAGAACCTAAATTTGAATTCTGCTGGCAAACCTCTCATGCCTTGTGGCAAGTCTTCCTTTCGCATGCTACTGAAAGACCTGCCACACCGCAAGCGGACGGCAATCGTGGGGATGCTCACAACTTAACCGCTTGATAGCCATTCAAAAGTATAAATGCCTTGCAGGTTAAAGGGAACCTTCAACTTTTGCATGTCTTATCTTTACGGGCAAGTTTTTGAAGAGCATCCGCCAGCCACTACACCGTCGGGGCACCAAGACGGTCAGTCATCTTCACTCCGCCTCCTTTGCTTAGTTCCACTTCCCTTGCCCACGGTGTTGTTCACCGCCGAATACAGGGACCCCAAACAACTCCAGTGGCCTTCGTCGTTACACACGCCAGTTGTTGTAGCTTGATTCCTTCCGTCCTGCCTCTTCGCCCTCCGTCTCCGTATATGGAAACCGTGAAACTCAACGCTTCTGTTTCCCAAGTCCTGCGGATCGGAACGACAGCCGCAAGCTTTGTGTCGTCCGAGAAAACCGAATCGGCGAGTTTCCGCACCGTTATTACCCAGCCCACCCACCACCCTTTTTAACAACGAGCAAGCATGTCTAAGGATCAGGGTTGTTCCTCCCCTGTGCACAGTCGGCTACGCTCTCGCCAGTGCTTTACCCCTCCCTGGGAGTCGCACTCTTTGTAACTGTCCGAACCCGAATCTTGACCGCTTTGCTAGTCACCACTGTTTTTTCTGTTTCGTGAAACCCTCTGGTTTGTCTGTCTAACCCTCACCTCTTCACCATCACCGTACCAAGCCGACCCTGAAACAGCCGCCGATGCCTCTGCGTTTCATGCCACAACCCCTAAATCCAGTCGGTTGTTTTGCCAGGAAAATAACTTTTGAGGTTTCCACACGTGGAGCTTCCTAAAAAGTATTTTTTCTGTCGCTCTGGCAACGTAGGGATACCTCCTTTTGCTCCGCTCAAAACTGCCCTTTGTGGATTCTTCACGGGAACATGTCATGACATCGGCCAAACCAGCCCTTCGGGCCTGGGGGTCTATTGGTGACAGGTTGAAGGTGATGGATGAAGAGGCAAGGGCAGTCAAACCCAAAAGAGGATTTCACAAAATGAAACAGAAAAAGACAGCTAGATTTTCGAATTCGGACAGCAACGTGAGTGCGTTGAAGGTTCCGGACTCGAAACAGAGCAGTCAAATTGTCACAGCAACGCTGGAACGCCAGCAGAAAGAAGGACACATGAACACAAACACAACCAAACGCACAAAGAAAACCACCGCCAAGGCTCACACACTGGGAACTTGCACAACTTGCCAAGCAGAGTATAAGGCTGAAGCATGGCACACAGAAACCCTTTGCCCGACCTGCTACAAGAAAGCACATCCTAAGGCAGAGAAGGCAGAAAGCACCACAGCCCAGAAGGTTGCCAAGACCGTTGGGGCGATTGCTTTGGCCGTCCTTATCACCAAAGGCACTTATTACGCAGTCAGCGTGGTAGACACCCAGACAGGGGCGGACGTTTCGAAGGTTTACACCTTAAAGACTCATGGGGAAGCCTTAACGCTTGCCGAGCAGATGTTTCACGACCGCAAGCTTGCCGATATTCTGGACGCTACGCCAGAAGCCGAGATCGTGACGATTGAAGCCATAAAGGCTGGGGAATAATCCCCAGCTAACAACCAAGGAAGGAAGCCCCATGAAAATCAAACTTGAATTTAAGACAGACAACGCCAGTTTTGGCACGAAGAACAGCCCCGAATATAACGCTGAAGTCTGTTTTGTCCTGTCCAAAGTGGTCTCAAAAATCACCAACGGAATAGACTTTGGCCGTATCTTTGACCGCAACGGAAACACCATAGGAGAATTTTCAACCATATCGCCAGATGATGAAGGGGAGGAATAAACATGAAAGACAATGCCCCAATTTTAACCCACGCTATGACATATGCCGAGATAATGGAAGCTTGTGCCTCATATATCGCAGTTAAACGCCCGACGATTAAGGAGCCTACGGCAGTTTATCGACTCATGACCCCTTTGTTTATCCGTTCACAGCAAGAGCACCTCTACGCCCTTTTGCTCGACACAAAATCCAAGTTGATCGGAGAACCCAGAGAGCTTTTTCGAGGATTGCTGGACAGTTGCCCCATGCACCCAAGGGAGGTCTTTAAACTGGCAATCATTGAGAGTGCCGCCGCATTGATTATCGTACACAACCACCCAAGCGGAGACCCGACCCCCAGCAGGGAGGATATAGAGGCCACAAGGCGACTAGTTGAAACGTCCCGAATTATCGGCATCCCCATTTTTGATCATGTCATTATTGGAAGCCGAAACGAAGAAACGGACTTAAATTATATCTCATTACGTGAGCGTAATTTGGTCAGCTTTGCCTCATCACTTCACGCCAAAGACTAAAGGAAGAACCCCCATGACCACCACAAACACCACCAAGACAGCAAGGTTATTTGTTCAGAATGGAACACGACCCAGAAACCGAGAGGAGCAGACAGCCTACTTAAGGGCTTATCTCCTAAAATCCCAAGCTTGCCCAAAGGAGATTGTAGAAGTTTGCTCGGAGGAAATGGCCTCTTTAATCAGCGGGGAAGATTGTATTTTAATCCCTGTCCCCGACAGCAAGGGAGACACCAAGCAAAACCTTTGGCTTTCTAATCGCATAGCGAAGAACGACCGCACAGGAGAAGTTCAAGTTATTGATGTTTTGACCCGAAGCCAGCCCACAGAAAGCCAATGTAAACGCCACCGCCAAAGGAAAGCACCATTGACCCCAGAGGAATTGAAAATCACGGTTAAACCCCATAAGCCTTTCACACTCCGAAAGATCTACTTTGTGGACAATGTGACCACGTCAGGAAACACCCTTCAGGCTTGTCATGATGCTTTAGGTTTTGGGACAGGTCTTGTCTATGCCGAAGCCATGAGGAGGAAATAACAATGATTAACGACATCAGAATTTTACAAGGTGCACAGGCCTTGCACGAACTGGAAAAACGCAGACTACTCCCCCGAGGGGAATTTTTGACCCTTGCTCAGAACCTCAAAGGCGAGGAAGGTCTCGAAATTGCGGGGATCATTAAAAAGGTATGGCAGACCTTCCAGACTATGCCCAAGACATACGACACCCAAGAGGGAAAAGACCCTACAGCCTACCTCCACTATTTTGACGGAGGCTCATTCGACTGGTGGATCACAGAGACCGACTCCGAACCCGAACAGCTCCAAGCCTTTGGTTTTGTAAAATCCGAGCTTTGCCCAGAAGGTGAATGGGGTTTTGTAAATCTGCAGGAAATCACGCAGGCGGGAGCAGAGTTAGACCTCTATTTTACCCCAGCCCCAGTCTCAACCTTCAGAAAGTAAGCTTTTCCCATCCTTGGAAGAACGAGCAGTAGCAACGACCCGACCGCAGACACCGCAAGCAACGAAGCAAGCGAAGTACAAGCAAGGCAGGTTTTGCAAGCGTGATGCAGAGTACAGGCGGACAAGCGAGAGCATAAACAGAGATCACCAAGGATGGGACATTTTAAGAAAGTGAAGCCATGCCAACCAAAGAACAGAGAAAAACGACCGCAGAAGAATTAGCGGAGATCCTAGAAAAGCACTTTCCAAAGTTCACTTGGAGGGAAGCTATTTTCATTTATAGGGCTATTCAGATACTCCGAACAGACAAAACGATCTATTGAGGGGGGGGGTACCCTGTCAAAAAATTTTCCTCCAACGCAAAAATCTAGCGTTGTCGGAAAATTGAATACAGGATATAGGCTACTGTCAGCCGCCCAGCAGGAATAGCCCTATCTGCTTGGGGGTGACAGAAGGCATAGCAAATTATAGAATATTTTAGACTACCATCCCATAAGAGAAAAAATAGTTAAGTTTCTCTATGCTGAACATAATAATACTAAAAAAATCAAAGTTTCCTTTTCTGTTTTGATAGCATTGCTCATTCTGATAGATATCATTTCGTTCTGGTAGAATAGATGCTATATAAGTATGCCTCTTCTCAATTTTGAAACACGGAAATTCATTTTTGAATAGCAGATAGCAATTGTTTGCCTAATTGCCATAGTCTGTGTGAAGATGGGTTAATTAACCAACCCAAAGGAAGTACGTTATGAAACGAGACACACAGATCACACATCTACTAAATCAAGGTGCCATGGAACTTCGATCCTATGTAATTGATTTGGAAAAGCTAAATCTTCGCCTTCACCGTCAAGTCGCAAAATTGCAAGCACAAGACTTTTCAAATCAGAATAAAATCAAAACTCTCGAAAAGGGGCAACCGAAATATATTTACAACATAAATTATCTTGCTCCCATTGCTCAGAAATTAAACTAGATAAGCCTTAAATGATTACTGTATATGTTCTTGGTCTCTTGACAGTCGCTAACCGAAAGGGTAAGCTTTCATTGCTTTGAAAGGTTATTTATGATCAAAAATGTAATTAGACCAACAGAACTAATCACGTCTGTATGTATAGCCCTGATAACAAGTTTTTGTTTTGCACTTCCAACAGAGCATGTTATTAATGGAGAAACTTTTAAAACAATTGATCCAGACGGTTTTGTAAACGTAACGGCTTATAGGCAGTTGCAAAAAAAAGTGCATGATGATAACCCGAAAATTCCCGAACTTTTAGATATTTATGTCTCAAAAGAAGATGCATTGGAAATTGCTTCCCGAGATTCATTTGTGGACGTTTTTCGCCAAATCAGAGTCTGTGTATCTCGAAAATTTAAAAGTCGTACTATGTCACAGAAAGATTTCGACGAATTTAAAAAAATAATAAGGAAGCAGTATACATCAAACGCCTTTAACACAGTCACAAAGAGCGTCAATGTAAAAAAATCTAAAACGGTTTCAGAAGAGCTTCAATCAAACGTAGAGTTTACAACTTTGGGAACGCTTCAGCTAGGAGTTGATTACGAAGATGAAAATATAATCAGTTGGTCAACAATTCGGAAAGATAAAATTGCGACAAAAGAAGGCGAACGTGAAATTAAAATTGCAACCACTGGTGCTATGGTCGTGATTAAAGGAAAGCTATTTAATATTTATTCCGAATCTGTTTTTAACGACGAAAACGATTTATTGTGGTGCCAGAATATGGCTGTATCATATGCGAAGAAAATACTTCTCGCAAATTCTAATTCGCCCACATTCCAAGACTCACGCACTTTGCCAGTTACAAAGTTTCAAAAGGACGACGTTTTGTTTTTCTATCCAAACATTTTTACACTCAAGGAAATACCTGACCTTAATTCCCATGTAGTTTTATTAGAAGCCACGGATTCTAATTCCATTGTTATTGACATTGCCCCCAAAGTACTTGATCTTGAGCGTGAAAGTCAGGATGTCCTAAGAAGAATAAAAGAAACGTATATAAAGAACGGAATGACTTCATCTTTAGATATTCAGCAATGTACCCCATTAGAAATGGCTGGTTTAAGCTGGCGTTCGTTTAAACTCTCTTTTCCATGCGGTAAAATACAATGGCATTGCGATATGTATGTCTCGCAAAACAACTGGAAAACATTAACCATCATGTGTCAGTATTCAGCCGATAATAAATCAAAGGCTTTAGATAGATTTTCTCGTATTAAAGAAACATTGAAGATAAGAATAAATACTGTTGAATCGGATTTGATTAATTCTAAGTCATTAGCAAAAGCCTTATATGTTTCTATTACTATTGCCGATGCAAAACGTACTAATCTAGGTTTGGATAGCCTTTGGCCTTCATCCACAATTAGTTCTAAAAAGTCGCAAGATATTGCCGATTTAGTATTTGAAACGAGTAGTTTATTCTTTAATTGTCTTTTAGATATGACAGCATATAAGACGGTAAAGTGGTCGCCTTACGTTAGAAACATAGAAACACCAGTGATTTCAGGGAGTCTTTGTTCTTCAAATGCCGTGATCCGTTCGTTTAACAAAGACAACAATATGTGGATTGTTGTTGCTAACCTGGAAGACGGTGATAGCGATAATATGCCTGTACTCATTTCTAGGAATGTTGATGTAACAGAGCTTGAGAAATCCATAAACAGGGGAATGACCGAAGCCGATTTAGCAACTAACATAAAACTCGGAAACTTATGTCAAACGCCATTTGGCAATCAAGGAGCCATTGTTGTGCTTAAGGGAGGAACGATAAAAATTATCACGCCTGAAAAGTCAACATTTAGAGACATTGTATATTATCCTGTTGAGCTTGATCGGAACAAAATTCGTAAGCCGATAAGGTTTTTACTTCCATAACCTTTGGAGGCACCATGATAACAGCCGCTTCATTGAACTTAGATTCCAACAATTCGCATATCACTTTTTCAGGTTCTCGTCGTACTTGTAACACCATTAAATATGAGTTTTCGGATGGTGACACCGTTTGTTTGAGAAAGGGCGACATAGATATTGACGTTCACGATGTAATGAGGCAGTTGGAGGGGACATTGAAAGGCGTTGTATGGAACGTTGATCCTTTTGCCACTTTAGAGTCTGAGGGTGTTATTGAAGGTGTATCGATTGTGTTTTCATACCACAACATTTTTAGTTGCAGTGAAAGAAACACAAATCCGAGGATATGTTAGGTGGGAGGGGTATACTTATGTTTGCGTTCATGAAGAAAGCATTTAAATCGGTTGCGAATTATGGATGTCTAGATGACATGAATTTTGTCGCTGACTTTAATTACCAGCTCGGGCAAGATCTTGGTGGTGTTGTTGGAGTCTTTGATGCATTTCAGGATTCCGAGTCTTTGTGGTCGTCACTGGTAATGCTTATTAAGTCCGATATGGAAATGTCAAAAAAAGGGATTTTAAATGCAGAAGAGAGGTCATCAGTCCTTCGTGATTCTGTCTGTGGGTTAGGTGCTACTGATCAGATGATTTTAACAAGGTACTTTGATTTTTTTGCTGAAGCAGTGTGCCGTATAAGGGAGAATAATTCATTTGCATTTAAGATCAATCAGGACAACCCACATACGATAATGCCTGATATATTCACCTTTGAGGTTTTAAAGTTGGCCTGTAAGGTCGCTGGTAAACTTTCTTAATCTCCTGAAAAGAATCGGCACTCTGCATTTGCTTGACAGTCAACACCCCGAAGGGGTAGACTCCTTGCCAATTGCGTGGGGTGTTCCTGCGTGATAAATTCAAAATAATGTTTGTATTTAAAGTGGAGGTACCACATGGGCGATTTTTCACATGCGGCTGAAGATTGGATGACAGCGATGAAACAACTTAAGGAATCTACAGCCACTCCCCAAAAGGTAAGTGCCGAGGAAAACCTTACGGATGCCTTCAATAGAATGGCTCAAAACATCCATTCGGATTGGGACTCTGAAGATCAGAATGCATGGGACAAAATGAATAAACTTTTTCCAGAGAGGAGCACGCAAATGAAATGCGATGTCTATCCGTGTCCTATTGGCGGCGTCAAAGAATGCTTAATTGTTCCTGAGGGCATTAGACTAGGACAACTCCCGCCAAGTGTCCAAACCAGATTTAAGCATGCGGAACTCTGGCCAGATATTACAATTGAACCATCGAAAATAATAGATGGCATCGACACTGATGAAGCCCTTCGAGCGATTTATAAAACTGGTTTCTATATAGCTAGCGTATCTATTTCTGAGGTTGCAAAGTGGAAAGACTGAGATTTGATTACCTTGTTGAGATGTAACACCAGCAACCACTGCACACATAAACGGGCGGTTGCGGTCTTTATAAATTTCATAAACAGAAAATTCACTTAGCTTTGACCTAGTTGCCAAAAAATGGTAGATAAAGAACGTTAAGAACATGAAAGGGACAAACGATGAATTGTGATGAATGGAACCAGAAATGTGGGGATGTTGTTGAGAAAATGAAGGAACATGTTAAGACCTTTACGACACCAATATCAAAAGCGTTAACTCATAATGAAGGCGAGCACCTTGGCAGTGCTAGTTTCATCAATGTCGCTGGATCGATTTACATTGTTACCAATGAACATGTAGCTAATGAAACGAATTATGCTTCACGGGCTCACCAATATCATGGGGCAACTGATGTCGTAAGATTGCTCAATCCTGTTTATGCTAAGCCTTACCCTATTGATTTTGCAGTCTCTAAGATTCATGAAAAGTCTTGGACTGCGTGTAGTCACAATGCAAACGGTATTCCTGAATCGAGATTTGCGAAGAAACATGATCCTGTCACTGGAGAATTATTATTCTTTATGGGTTATAGCGGTGAACGATCAAAGTTTCTTTTTGGCACTTTGTTTGCACCAGGGACACCGTATTTAACACAGGAAATAGAGTTTCCGTCTGGCCTAGACATTGGAGATAATAAATTCCATTTTGCACTTCCATATCTCACAGAGAAGGCGTGGGCAGTTGACGGGAACACGAGAGGGTTGCCCGACCCTCATGGCATGAGTGGCTCTATAGTGTGGAACACTAAATTTATTGAAACTACTCAAAAGGGTCAAGCCTGGAATCCTGAATTAGCCGTCGTAACAGGAATTATTTGGGGGTGGCCTTCTTCTGTCGGTTGCCTTATTGCCACCCGTGTTGAGCATCTGGATATAACTTCTATGGCAACCTCCGCCGAGAAACGTGCCAAGCAATTAGACAGGTAGGCGTTAAGCGTGTGAATATAAATAAGGATGAATTTATGTTTAAAGCAGATATACCAAAAGATCTGATTGTTTTTAAATACCAATTTATCGACTATCTCCGTGCAACATTCGATCCACTTAAAATTTACGGAAATACAAAAAACACAAATGATACAATTGAAGCAGTAAAACGAATTTTTCTTCGAAATGGATGGGAGGGAGACGGTGATGTCCGTCTGATTTGGATACCGCCATTTCTTGATCTATCTTCTGATGATAATTATGGAGATTTCATTTGGCACGTTAAGCAAAGTAATGATGGGATCTCTTTTATCGGTTTTCATAAAATAATTCAATCTGCAAAACTTTTAGATCAAAATCAGATTTTCAAGGTAGAAGGCAAAGATGTTAAACCAATAAGTTTGGCATACTATGCAAAAAAGGGTTTATTTAGGCAACTTAAAACAAAGAAAGCTTTACTGCTTGAAGTAGCTGATCTGAGTGTGGCCAATACTTTCAGTAACAACTTAATGAATTTGACTCTGGGCTATATTCAAAGTGATATTATTTCTGAATTTATTGACTTCATTGATGAATGTTATTTACAGTTTCTCATTCATGTGCTTAGCCATAATAACCCTGATTCAATAAAACTTAGATCAATGAGTGCCAGAATTAACTTAGATCAAATATCAGAAAGTGCCCAAGAAATGGGTGGTTCTGGAGATCACTGGCTTACAATTCATCAAATTATTAGTAGCATATGGAAGGACTTTAAGTTTATGCCCTTTAAGGATAAGTTTAAAGAAATAATGAATTGTGTTGGCTATAAACATGATAATAGAGAAATTACTGATATAAATAAACATGTTGTAATAAGAAATTGTATTCAACATCATCGTTGTCAACTTGACGCTGATGTTTTAAAAACATTTGGTCAAGATAAGATTCGCATTTTAAATGAAAATGGAAAGTATAATATCGTTAAGAAATGGGATTTGATTATTTTATCAATTGCAGAAGTGAATTATCTGTTAACAATTGTTGGTAATTTCACTAATCAATATGCCTCTTATATTAAAGAAAGAATAAAGGATAGGAGCTTTTTACACAATTTTAAGGAAGATGAGATTGAAAATATTTAGCCAAGCAACTACTTAACTCGCAACGTATAGCTTTGCGAGTTCCCGAATTTTCGAATCCTCCTTGCCTTCCAACCCGCCATTCTGATATAGTATCACGAAATATTTAAACGACCCAGACGGCACTGTGAATGACCCTTCACAGTGCCGTCTCCTTTTTGCCCTAAAACATGGGTAATAACCCCTTGGTTGACATTTCAGGCATACATAGAGGAATGTCATGCCATCACATCTTTTTCAGCCAGGACAATCAGGTAATCCAAAAGGTCCGCCACTAGGCGTGAGCAAAGGGCGTAGCCTTGCCTTGAAGACCCTTGATAACTGGTTCGAAATTGAGGGAAACCGAAAAAAGTACGTAGAACGGCTTACGGAAGAAGCAATGAGGTATCCGATCCGCTTTGCCCGTGATGTCCTGATCCCGTTACTGCCCAAGGATGTTTTAGCCATCAAGGAGGGTGACGACGGTAAGCCAGCGGTCTGGCGTTTCCTGACCGAGGTTGGAACTGGAGAAAGTCAAGCTGACCAGCTCTCATCCAACATCATTGAAGCGGAGGTTTTGGATGTCAGCAATCCTTAACTATGTCCCGCATCCTGCCCAGATGGAAATCCATAAGGCTAGGCATAAACGCTTTAGGACAGTTTGCACGGGAAGACGCTTTGGTAAGACCCTGTGTATGGCGGCAGAACTGCTGGACCGTGGTTGCGGAGAGGCTGGAGGGGATTACAGCTGGGTTGCACCCACGTATGGGATTGCAGACAGAGGGATAGATGCATTCAAGGAGATCGCCCCTGGGTTTGTCCGAATTGTGGGGAGAATGCCTTCATGTGCCATCTTTGAGGGGGTCAAGGGACTCTGTAGAGTCTTCTTCCTGTCATCCGACAACCCTGATTCGATCCGTGGTTTCGGATTCAAAGGGATGGTTGTGGATGAGGCCGCTTATGTTTCAGTAGATGTTTGGAATTATGCTTTAAGACCGACACTTGCTCAGACTATGGGTTGGGCAGTTTTCATCTCCACCCCGTCGGGACGCAACTGGTTCTATGATATGTTTTCAAGGGGCTTGATTGGCGAGGAAAGTTTCACCTCTTTTACTTTCCCGTCTTCAATGTCCCCTTATTTTCCGAAGCAAGAATGGGAGGAGGCTAAGAGTACACTCCCAGCAGATGTATTCAGGCAGGAATATCAAGCCGAGTTTCTAGAGGATTCAGCAGGTGTGTTCAAGGGAGTCAAGTCCTGTACCTTCCCAGATGTTGAAGTGCCCCTCAAGCCCAGTGGTCGGGTGATCATCGGATGTGACCTTGCGAAGCATACAGACTTTACAGTGTTGATCGCAATAGATGCCGCCACCGGCGACTGTCTGGCGATGGAAAGGTTCAATCAGATCGATTGGCCTTTCCAACAGCAGAGAATCAAAGAGTTTTGTTTGAAGTGGAAAGGGATGTTGATGCTGGATGCCACGGGTATTGGTGATCCAGTTTATGATGCCTTGGTAAGAGAGTTGCCCGACATTACCCCTTTTAAGATTACCCAGCAGAGTAAGAAGGAGCTGATCCAAGGCTTGATGCTGGCAATAGAGAAGCGAGATGTAGGCTGGCCGACATCATGGGATGTGCTTACAGCAGAACTTGAACGCTATGAGTATGAAATCGGACCCACAGGGAACATTAGCTATAACGCCCCTGCAGGATATCATGACGATACTGTGATCGCTTTAGCTCTTGCCCAGTGGGGCAGAGCCAAATATGGAATGGGCACTGGGATGTTCCATGCCTTTACAAGTGGCTGGCGTAACAAAACAAAGGCGATGACCTTAGCATAAGGAGAGAACAACATGAGAAAGATTTTAGGAGCAACACTGATACTGACAGCCCTTTGCGGACTGGCGGCTGGGGATTATATTACAAGGTCGATGGGAACCGAAGGTGTAGCCATCACTAATACACAGGTGAATTCCTCATGGGATCTGTCGGCAGTGGCTATCAAATTCGGGGATACCCTCCCTGTTTCCACAGAGACGGTCAGGGTATCTCGTATAAGCCAAGGGATAGAAATTGTTCTTGGCTCCAGTCAGCAATTCGGGCAGTCCATGGTACTTTCCCTTCCAGAAAAAATGACATTCAAGCAGGGTGACATTCTGAAAGTATATGGAGGCGGGCAGACTGGGGTTGTCCAAGTCTTTACATCCAGCAAATAAGGATATAGCCAATGGTCAAAACATTCATAGTCACAAGCCTATTTTGCGGATCTGTCCTTGCAGGGACATGGTTCATAGATGGGACACTGGAAGACGGGTCCACCGAAACACTCCGCCTCGATCAGACCGTACAACAGACCATCAGCAACGGTGCGGTAAAGGTGGAAGGTAGATACGACTACAATGAAGCATTCCCTCCTGCCATGAACGGCTATTACTACTCCACCTCTTTTAGAGAGGCAACAGGTGCAGACGTTGGAGGAAGTTACGCTAATACATCGGGTTCTGGCTTTGCCAATAAGACATTCCAGATTTTTGCGGACAACTACATTGAAGACCAGTATGGGAATAAGAGCTTCTGTTCACATCTAGGGCAGTCAAGCACGACTGTTGACGGCTCAAGCCAGTCTTCATTCTCTCTTGTCATTCAAAGAAACGGGGGAGGGTGGATTTCAAGCGGAGCATTAGACTATAATTATGGATTTGTAAACGCAAGCGGCGTTCTAATAACCGTTTGGGACGGGGCTAACTATTACTCCAAACTGTTTCCGTATGATGTAGAGTTCCTAGAACTAGCGGATGCCACTTGGGCAGGGTGGGATATGAACGCAGTATCGTCAATGCCAGACTACTCCAATGGTAATGTAGGCGGTACAGGCTATTACGGATACCGAAATTTGTATTACCCTTCCGACCCTGGCTATAATTGGGGCTATCAGCAGTACTATATTTACTCGAAACGTATAGTGGATGGGCAAACATTTTACTCGTCAGGCACGAGCGTCCAACCTAGTATTCCATCGACATACTACTCAGATTTCTATCCGAGCTTCACAATGTATCTTGAATGGTATGGCGACACCTCTGTTGAGTCTTACATTATTTACGACTACGATAAAGGAAAGTGGTACGAGTATTACAATGGGGGTTCAGATTCCTTAATTTCTTTTCTGGTTGGTGACGCCAGTTGGTCTAGTAGCCAAAATGGATGGTGCGATTACTGGAGTTATCCATTTACAACAGAACCGCAAAGTCCACTCATCGTCAAACCAGACATTTTCTTGGCGAAAAATGAGATTTCCTCTGTCGGAATTAACGGTGATGGTCAGTTCCTCCTGTCGGTTGCCGACCCGAACACCTACCCAAACTTTGTTTTGAACTCACGGGTATTGGTGGACAACCTCAATGCTGATTTACTTGATGGTTATCAAGGTTCGGATTTTGTTCAATCTGTTTCAGGAACTGCTCCAATTTCAGTATCCGCAGGAAAGACACCTACGGTATCTCACCTAGACACGAACGGTTACAAACATGTTCCAACGAACGGGACGCTGAACCAGATTCTAAAGAACAGCGGAACAGGTATCGCTTCTTGGGGATGGGTCACAGAGGATAAAGGGGCATTGAGCAATGTAAGCCTTTTAGTTGTCAACGCAAGTAACAGTGTATTTAATACCCGAATTTCACGAGATACCAACGGAATTCTCGCAATGACGGAGAATCACACCTACGTAGCAACTAAAGGCTATTACGTCAAGCTCAACGGCTCTTCGATAGACCTTGGCGGTACCGTAGGTGGGGGAGACGGCTCGTACAATATGTCCGCAAACTGGTGGTGTAAAGGACCTCCGACAGGAGCAACGCATCGCATATTCTGCAACAGCGGTAACAATCATTACTTCCAGATATCCACTAACGTGAATGGCACACATATAGACTTCGTCTACAACTACTATGGCTATACTAAATTGAACTACTCACATCCCATCAGCTCTTTTTCAAGTGGATGGAATATGCTTACGGTTAAGAAAGGTTCCTGGTTGAATTCAGATGAGACAGTACGTCTCTACCTTAACGGTACGATGATATCTTCTTTCTACTCGGATTCGCCGAATTGGTGGATCGACATTAGGTATGTTGCAGGGGCGGCCTCAAGTATGTATGCCCCTCAATACCCTATCGACGAGATAGCTATATGGTTCGGTGATTTCTACAAGAATATTAACGATACGCAGATAACGGAACTATACAATGTGGGCAGAGGAGGTATCCCGACGTATATGGGCGACTATCTAGCTTCAGCAGGTTACTATATCACTCCTGCATGGCCTTACACGTTTCAGCAACCGCAATACCTTTTCCGTTTCGATACGAACGATGGAACACAAGCAAGGAACGCTATCGGCAACACCTTTCACAACTTCACATCGCCTGGCAACGTAGCTTATTTCGAAGGTGAAGTTTGTTTCAAGAAAGTACCCAAGACGCAGAATTTAATATCCTGCACAGGTTATCCGACAGGCTCTGTTTCTTCTGTCACTACAACGATCGGGGACAATAACTTCATTACCGTTATTGCAGGATCTGACATTAAGTTCACACCTCCACGCTGGCAGGACACAGTTGTTTCTGGTATTACATTGCGATCTGGTGGTTCATCCCCGACTCGTGAACTTGTCACACCAGATTCACTTATCTACGGCACAGGCTTCGCCCTCAACGAGGACAGTGACTTTGCGGCTCAAGTCCAGCATGGTGTCGCCTCGACCAATATGTACTTCCCCAATTTCTATATCGTACCGCACGTTCACGTATCCGCACAGAATCCTTCAGCCCCGAATACGAATATGACCTTTGTCATGTCATACCAGATAGCCCCAGTGAACAGTAACTTCACCGCCATTACAGGCGTACTGACAGGTACGGTATCAACTGCGACTGCTGGCGAGCACCTGATATTGTCTCTCGGAAGCATAACCAACAATACCTTGCAGGGGCAGGACAGTTTCGTTATCAGAGGAAACCTACTCCGTCAGACCTCTACGGCTAACGATGTAGGCGGTAAAGTAATCGTTGACAGTCTCGACTTCCACATTCCATTCGACAGCATCGGAAGCACAGCTATTAACGGTGATGCCCCGTAATTTCAAAAACCCTAAAGAAAGGAAACACAAATGAAGAGATCAGTACTAGTAGCAATCATGTTGGCAACGAGTTCCGTGTTCGCAGACATCGTTCTCACAAATCAGGTCGTAACGACGACTACACGCCCCGTGATGACGGTGGTAACGAACACGATGACGGTGACGAACGTTAAGGCCGTGTGGTCGAACTTCTCGATCAACTACACGCCTCCTGCGTACACGTCATGTTTCTATTCGGTGACGTACCATCTTCAAGACTTGAAAACAAAGCGTGAGATCCCTGGTTCCCGCACAAACGTCCAGTTGACAGAAAAGCAAGTCTATGACTTTGCGGCGACCAAGGGAGTTGACTTCAACCAGATGGGTCAAGGTATCGGGTATCTCTTAAACGAATACCTGAAGACCCTCTTTGCTCAGCCATAAGCACCCACAAAG
>Ga0247841_10002187_pt1 | contig 40217 bp, 30 predicted proteins | sample LaCruzMarch2015__2_FD_192410 | JGI IMG/M metagenome (GOLD analysis project Ga0247841, IMG submission 192410) | Freshwater microbial communities from meromictic Lake La Cruz, Castile-La Mancha, Spain - LaCruzMarch2015_18m | ecosystem: Environmental > Aquatic > Freshwater > Lake | place: Spain...
ATACTGCTGGCACTTCAACATACGCGACGACTACTGGTGGGACATTTACATCATTATATATTCCCCGCGCCATGGAATTATATAATTTTGATTTTGGCGGATCAGTTCAATCTGGGACAACCACCACAATTGAGTGGGGGTCAGTTGGTGGCGCTGAAGATGAAACCGTAAAAATTGAATATTCAACAGACGATTTTGTTACCACCACTTTGATTGCCGAACACATTACTTCAACACCATCGTCAACTTTAGCAAGCTCTTACATTTGGACAGTCCCAAGTGATTATAGTGATAATGTAAAATTACGCATTACCAGCGAGTCTAACCCGGAATATTTTATTACCAGTTCAATTTCATTTACAATTACCACAAGCACAGCCACTGGCATTCGCTATGGACGATCATATACTACGGATGATTTTTATGTTACTGGTTATGGTGGCTCTGATTTGTCATATCGTAGAATAATTACTATTACCAATGATACTACCGCAGATCTGACTGATTTTCAGGTAAGATTAAATGTAAATTACGATGCGAATATGCAGGCAGATTTTGATGATATTCGTTTTACATCTTCATCCGGTAATTTTAGTCTGCTTCCTTATTGGCTTGAATCTAAAACTGATTCTGTGACTGCAACTTTTTGGGTGAAAGTCCCATTCATTCCGGCTTCAGGTTCGTCTTCGATTTATATGTACTATGGTGATTCGTCGGCCAGTTCTTTGTCCAGTGGAACTAGTACGTTTGATTTTTTTGATATTGGTGATCAGACATCAAGTTGGACATTGGCCGGAACATCTGGACAAGATGGAGCTTTGGGCAATACTCTGCCATCTTATAAAGTAGCTGGTAGTATGGGTAGTTATATGTATAGAAATATTGGTTTAACGACCAATAATGTGCTTGAATACGATATTCGTTCCAGCCAACTCGGTGATACTTATTTTTTAACAGATTCTTCTGGTAGCGGTCAATTTTTGAGAACAGATACCCGTAGTTTTAAATATAATGGAATACTTAATTTTGGTAGTTGGACGTCTGGTTGGCCTGAACCAGGCGCGCCACCATCTGGATGCGCCAATGTCTCGGCAAACACTTGGCATGCTTTTAAAATAGTTATCGATTCCACTAATGCCCAAGCTTATATTGATGGTTCTGCTTGCGGCGAAGCTTTTCATTTTACAAATAGTGGACCTTATCTTGGTTTTGTTGGTGACCAAGGTGGTGGACAAACAAATTGGGACAACTTAAGAGTACGTAAATATGCAGCTGTTGACCCAACAGTTAATACTAGTGAGGCAACGATAGTGAGCGAAGCATCGTATTTCTCTGCCTCGCACCCATTTGATTCTGTTAGTTCTTTTTCCGCTTCCACTACTGGCGCTGGCACAGCCAAATTTCAAGTTTCAAATGACAGTGGCACTACTTGGAAATACTGTTCAAATTCTACTACTTTGTCCACAGCCACTGATTCATCCAATGAAGCCAGTTTGGCTGCAAACATGACTGATGCCTGTTTGGCTAATTTATCTGCAGGTGTATTTAATGTACGGGTCTATTTATCCGCCCCCCATCATGAAACCACTATCTTGAATGATGTGTCATTTTTATTTACTAGCAGTTCACCCACTCCAACATCAATTCCTACCCCGCCCACTGATGCCACTACTACTCTAGTTAGCACCTCTTCACTTATTTTTAGTTGGACCGATAATTCAACTGACGAAACTAGTTTTTTTGTAGAGCAAGATTTCGTTAATGTCACTACTACTATTGCTGATGTGACAAGTACATTAATTAGTGGCCTTAGTCCTAATACTCAATACGGATTCCAAGTGGCAGCTTATAACAGCGCCGGCACGTCCACTTACAGTACTACTTCTGTATATACTCTCGCCACTACCCCAACCGATTTATCTGCTTCGGAAATTACTTCTAGCTCAATTACTTTATCATGGTCCGGCGACGCCACGGATTATTTTGTCGCTAATCTAACTTCCTCCACGGATTCTGGTTGGGTAACTTCTACCGGGCATGAATTTACTGGTCTCACTTGTAGCACTAGTTATGATTTTCAAGTGAAAGGCAGAAATCACGATGGCGTGGAAACGGCTACTACCTCTATTTTAACTAGTACTGATAGTTGCCCGCCTACGCCGGCGTCAATTCCTAATCCGCCTACTAGTATAACCACTTCTTCGGTTAGTACTTCATCAGTGGCTGTATGGTGGCTGGATAATTCTTTCGATGAAGATGGCTTTGTCGTAGAATTTTCTACCACCACCGACCCGGGAGTGTATAACTTTTTCACAACAACTGCAAACACATCCACCATCGTCACCGATCTCACACCAAACACCGAGTATTGGTTTAGAGTCGCGGCGTATAATACCGCCGGCACATCAACCTACGCGACTACCACTGGCGGGTCATTTACTCTCGCCACATCAACCGGTTTTGCTGGCGGGACAGGAATCGAAGGGGATCCATATCAAATTGACAGTTGTTCCGCATTAAACGCAGTCAGAAATTATTCGGGCGCTTATTTCATTTTAATCCAAAATATTGATTGCGGACCCGATACAGCCACGAGTACTGGGTTATTGTGGAATGCCGGCGCCGGATTTGAGCCCATCGGTAGCGGTGGTTTTGATGTTTATTTAAATGGTGATAGCCACACAATTAGTAATTTGTATATCAATAGGTCTTCAACAGATTTTGTTGGTTTGTTTGGTTTTGTTGTTGACCAGTCCGCAATCTTAAATTTAGGGTTAGTTAATGTTAATATTACTGGTCATGATTATGTTGGTGGTATTGTCGGAGAGAGCGGTTATTATTCTTCTGTTTTAAACTCTTATTCCACTGGTTCTGTAATTGGGAATAATTATGTAGGTGGTCTTGCCGGGCAGAATTTTCGCCACTCATCAATTTCAAACTCTTCTTCCACCGTTTCTGTAACTGGTAACACTTATGTTGGCGGTCTAGTCGGAGAAAATATTCTTTATTCATCTGTTTCAAGCTCTTATTCCACTGGTTCTGTAGCTGGTACAAGTTCTGTTGGTGGACTTGTAGGAAGTAGCGAAGGATACTCATCTATTTTAAATTCTAATTCCAGTAGTACTGTAAATGGATATAATTATGTTGGTGGACTTGTAGGAAGCAACAGTTTTACTTCCATTTCAAATTCTTATTCTAATAGTTCTGTGGCCGGTCACTTTTATGTCGGAGGTCTGGTAGGAGAAAATTCTGACGGTACTATTTCAACTGCTTATTCAACCGGAGATGTTGTAGGATCAGGAAATTTTGTTGGTGGTTTGGCAGGATCAAATGTTGGCGGCTATTCATCAATTTCAAATTCTTATTCAATAGGTTCTGTAACTGGCGAGTTTTATGTCGGCGGTCTTGTTGGATATAATTATGCGTATTCATATATTCTTAATTCTTATTCCACTGGCCATGTAATTAGTTCTGGTGGTCTTATGTCAGTAGGCGGTCTTGTAGGTAATAATCTAGCTGCTTCTGTTTCTAGTTCATTTTGGGATACGCAGACTTCTGGTTTGGTTACAAGTGCCGGTGGTACAGGAAAAACAACAGCAGAAATGAAAAATATAGATACCTTCACTACTGATTTAGGTGTAGATTCTTGGGATTTTGCCGTACCTGGTATTTGGGCTATTGATAGCACAACCAATAGTGGGTATCCTTATTTACAAATGGCCACGCCAACCGGTTTTGCTGGTGGTGACGGCACTCAATTTGATCCGTACCAAATTGATAGTTGTTCCGCTTTAAACGCAGTTAGAAATTATTCGGATGCTTACTTTATTTTAACTCAAGATATTGATTGCGGACCAGATACCGCTACCAGTACTGGCCAATTTTGGAATTATGGTGACGGGTTTGAACCAATCAGCTTTACCGGTTCTTTTGATGGTGACAGTCACACGATCAGCAATTTGTATATTAATCGGTCATCAACAGATTATGTTGGTTTGTTTGGTGGTGTTGCTAATTATTCCGGTCCAATTTCAAATTTAGGATTAATTAATTTTAATATAACCGGAAAAGATTATGTCGGTGGTTTGGTCGGAATTATCAACGATCCTTCTATTATTTTAAATTCCTACGCGACTGGTACTGTCACTGGGCATAATTATGTTGGCGGTCTGGCGGGGGCTAGCAACGGTTCTATTTTATATTCTTACTCAGCTGGCACTGTCACTGGGTATAATTATGTTGGCGGTTTGGCTGGAATGATCCAGCCACTTGGCTATGTCACCAGTTCTTATTCCATGAGTGTTGTTACTGGAAACGATTATGTTGGTGGTCTTGCTGGAGGAAATGGTGGCCCTATTTTAAATTCTTATTCAGTTGGCTTTGTGACAGGTACAGGCGACAATGTCGGAGGTTTTACAGGATCAGGTGGTGCCACTAATTCATTTTGGGATATAGATGCTTCTGACCAAGCAGAAAGTTCTGGCGGAACCGGTACAACAACTTTAGCAATGAAAACCAGAAATACCTTTACAGACGTTGGTTGGGATTTTAATACAGTTTGGGGAATATATAGTACTAGCAACAATGGATATCCATACTTGCGATGGCAAGGATATTCTGAGCACACATACTATATTGGCAGTACTAGTGCCGGTGATGATTTTAATTCAATTACTGATGCGTTTGCTACCTCATCGCTTCAGAGTGGCGATTTATTAGTAGTCACTTCTCGTTATACCTCTTCTTCTGATCAGGGTGGAAGTGGTATTTTAACTTTTTCCACTGATGGTATTACTTTAGATTGTTTGGATGCCAGTATCGCCCCTATTATTTCACCGAATAGCACTGGCATCGGCACGATTGTTATATCAAACAGTTCAACCATCCAGAATTGTTCATTTGAATCGGTGCAAATAATAGATGACGATGAGTCGCATGGTGTTAGTAATATTTTTATTTTGAATAATACTTTTTCTACTAGCACAGAAAGCTTGGTAAATTTTGATGATTTGAATGGAACGGTGAACATCCAAAACAATATCGGTTTGAATGGGATAATTGCACAAGGTAGGATTGGCGGTTGGTCACTGGCATCTACCAGTGGTACTATCTCCAACAATATTATTTACGCGTACCATGTGCCAATTGCTGAAGGCAGGGATAGTTTGTATGTTGGCAAACTCTACAATATTACCATCGCCAGTAATACGATTTATAATATAGTTTATAATCAAGGTGGTAGTCACGGTGTAAGATTTGATGGTGGGGATTATGTGAGTATGGATCCAAACACTATCCCTGATAACATCAATATTATTAATAATAAAATAATTTATTATGATAATCACAGCGGAGAGAATCTTGCGCATGGAAATGGCGCTATTGATGTCTCGGATGCTACTGACGTGGTAATTTCGGGTAATTATATTGATACCTCGGCATTGTTGCAAGGTGATGCCAGTGATGTTACTTTTGGGATAAACAAATCCACTTCCATGTCCATGATTTATACGCATAATACTTTGGTTGTTGGCCAATCAATGCATGATTTGATGCGTATTAATGGTGGCAATGATGCTAATACTGATTTTTCATTGGATGCGTCATATAATATTATCGCGAACATTAACTATGACCACTCGAGTAATAGTTCGTATGGTATAGGTAGTTGGAATTTAGCACAAGAAGATAGTGTAAATGTAACTTCAAGTTATAATGATTTTTACGGACCAACTACAAATGTTAGTAGTGAATATATAACTGCTTCCGAATCTAATGACTACGATTTGAATCCATTTTTCAAGACCGGTGATTCTGATTCCACCAATGATTTGGAACTGGCGCCGTTTAGTCCACTGCTTGACATAAACGGTGATGAAGATATTGGCGCGTATAGTGCGACCCGAAGAGATGTTGTGAATATTGACGATGATGGTATAGTTGATTATTCAACTGTTGACGCCACATCAACCGTTGATATTGGCGGCGCTTTGCGTACTGGCGATACGCTTAATTTAGCTACGGGAACTTATTCTGGAATTTCCATTACTTCATCCACTTTGGCCACTTCCAGCATTACTATTCAAGGTACTGGCGTAGATACAATAATTTCCGCCGGAACCGGAGAGAATGGAATTTTATTGACTGGATTAGATAATTCCGTTGTTAAAAATTTGGTGGTGCAAAATGCGTCTAGTACCAGCGCCGGTTATGAAGCTACTAGACACCCATTTCATTATGATATTTTTCCATATGCCCACGATTTTGTCATGGACGATAGTTTTAGTGAACCAACCAATGGATTGTGGTTTATGGCATATTTAAGTATGGATGGATTGGGACTAGTCAATGTCAATGATAAAGATATATCAAATATTATTAGCTCTACGCCGCAAGATTGGCGTTTGGGATTAATTACAATAGATCAGGGTGGGGAAGAAATATATCTTTCGGCTTATCATGATGTCAATGTTTTTCTTACCTCATCTAGCGCGCAAGAGGCTTGGACTACTTTGACCGAAAGTACTACCACGGTTGATTATTGGGATGACAGTGCCACCCCCACCTTTCATTATAATATTACCAGTGGATTGTATGAATATAATCAACCAATAGATGGCCCAGAACCAATAAATGATTATCAGTCTGGTAGCCCAGCGATTACTTATGTTATTAGAAAATCAGCCGGCATTAAAATCGTTGATGGTAATAATGTTAATATTGAAAATGTTACCTCTACTGACAATGCTTATGGCGTGTGGTTTACTGGAGATTCTAATAATAACACTGTTAGTAGTACAACTTTTTCCGGTAACACTTTTTACGATGTCTACTCCGATTCATCCGGCGATAATGATTTGTATAACGCCTCGTTTAATTCAGCATCCTCATCTATTACTAGCGCGGGCAATGTAAATGTATACCTCAAAGCGCGCGCGTATGTGACTGGTGATGGTAGTGCCCCACTTGATGATGTTTCGGTAAATTTTAATGATAGTCACGGCACAGCCACCACCACCCTCACTTCCGGAGCCGATGGCTATACGGAATTTTCCGACAATATGTTGGCCTGGATAATGAGTAGCTCATCGCCAACATCCACCATCAATGGAAGCTATAATCCATTTATTATTTCTGCCACAGCTACTGGTTATAGTAATTATTCTTCCTCTTCGCTTTTAACCCAATCAAATCAAATATTTAATGTGGCGTTGGCTTTGTCATCTGCTGTTGAAATTACCGCGTTTACAGTCACTACCTCCTCCATTCAATTATTCTGGAACGATGTAGTTGGTACAGCTTTTTACACAGTGTCATCCACCGTAACTTCCACGGTTGTCACTACCACCGCCACTACCACTATTTTCTCAAATTTATTATTAGACACAATATACAGTTTTCAAGTAAAAGCTACTAACGGTGATTTGGTTGACAGTCAATATTCAGTGGTAAGTTCTACCCGCACCCATTCTGGTGATCCATATAATCTGGTGGCCACCCCCATCACCTCAACCACTATTCTGTTAACTTGGATGGGCTATTCCACTTCGTATTACGCGGAAATTTTTGGCACTTCCAGTTACCCATTTAATACCGGTTTTATAGCCACCACTACCTATACTTTTACAGATCTTACTTGTGGTTCGCCTTATTCCTTTAGAGTTAAAGGTAAAACTGGATCAGTAAAAACAGATTGGTCAGTGTCGGTTGTGACTACTACGCCTTGCCCAGACCCAGGTCCAGATCCACTCGGTGACCTAAATGTGCCAAATATTTCTTTTAGCGAAATTAGTACATCCAGCATTGCTATCATTTGGAATAATGTTACTGATACTTATTATTATTCAATTTCTTCGTCTGCTGCGGTTTCGATTTCCACCACCACTGCTACCGCTACGGAATTTTTCACACTAACTCCCAACACTAGTTACACTTTTCAAGTTTTTGCTCATAATGAATCAGGCGTAATTTTTTCTACTTCTACCATAACCTCTACTTATACTTATTCATATGCGCCTTGGAATTTTTCGGCAGTTCCGCAATCAACGTCGTCAATTCTTTTATCGTGGCAAGGCAATTCAGCTAGTTATTATTCGGAAATTTTTGTTACTCCTACTTACCCATTTAATACTGGTTGGAGAACGCCAACAAGTTACGTTTTCAATGGTTTAACTTGTGGAACCACATATTCCTTTAAAGTAAAAGGACGGAATGTTAATAATATTGTTACCGTTTGGTCAGAAATTATCTCTACCTCCACTTATGTTTGCGAGACTGATTCTCCAGAACCCGGTCCAATGATGTTTCGCATGTTGTATGGTCCTGAAGGGGATTGGCTAGATGGTTATATCGTCTTTGACGACCCCCCCACAGACCCACCCCCTGGCGACGATCCACCCACTGATCCACCCCCAACAGACCCACCCACCGATCCACCAACTGACCCACCACCCACTGATCCACCCACTACCACCCCAACCTCCACTCCAGAAGTTACCACCTCTACCCCAGAAGTTACCACCTCCACTCCAGAAGTTACCACCTCTACCCCCGAATCTACCACTTCCACTCCAGAATCTACTACCACCATCTCGGTTTACCTACCGGTCAATTTATCATCTTCCAATATTACCACCTCCACCCTTGATCTCACCTGGGAAGCTAATTCTAACCCTCCTAACACCACCTATGAGATCTATGACTCTTCAGATACTTTCATTGCCTATACTACCAACACCAACTACACTATTACCAATCTCAATTCCAATACCTCCTACCAATACAAACTCCGCGCTTACTTGGGAGAACTTATTTCTAATTTCACTACCTTACTCACCACCCCCCACACTTTAGTTGACATCCCTACAGATTTTAATGCCACTGCCAACTCTATGACTTCAATCACTTTATCCTGGTCTGGAACTTCTCCAGCATACTATCTGGAGAACACCACCATCCCTGGCAGTAGTGGCTGGCAATCTGGCACCACTTACCAGTTCACTGGCCTTACTTGTGGCAATAGCTATGACTTTAGAGTTCAAGCTCGCAATAACGACGCTATCCCTACAGATTGGGCTATTATTACCGCCCCCACTTCAGATTGCCCCACTGAACCACCACCCACTCCCTCTATATATATCCCCACCAATTTCACCATCACCAACCCAACCATTTCCACCCTTGATCTCACCTGGGAAGCTAATTCCAACCCTGACAACACCACCTATGAGATCTATGATTCTTTAGATACCCTCATTGCCTCTACTACCAACACCAACTACACCATTACTAATCTCAATTCCAATACCTCCTACCAATACAAACTCCGCGCTAGCCTTATTGACACCACTTCTGACTTCACAAGCCCAGTTACCTCACCTTACACTCTTGCCAATATCCCAACCGACCTCCTATCTACCCCTGATTCTTCTACTACCATTAGTTTAACTTGGCTAGGCAACTCTACTTATTACAATATCTACAATATTACTTCATCAACTAACTCTGGCTGGCATAGTAACACCGCTTACCAGTTCACCAACCTACTTTGTGGCACTACCTATGATTTTAAAGCCCAAGGTAGAAATACTGATGCCATTACCACTGACTGGACCCAAACCACCTCAGCAACCACTTTAGATTGTCCAATTCCACTAGAGCCAGAACCAACTTCAACCACAGTATCTATCTCTGGTACTGTACTTTACTATGATGAAATTAAAACCATTAGTAATGCCACCGTAATTCTTGAAGACAGCCTCCATAACCAACTCCAAACAACCACCACCGATGCCAATGGACTGTATACATTCTCTCAACTTGCCCCGAACCAAAGCTACTATGTATTTATCTCTACCTCCACCTTACCAGACATTACCACTCAAGGTGTAACCAGTGCTGATGAGATTAAAATTGGTCGCCACATCGTACTTACCCAAATATTTAACTCCATCTACCAGAAAATCGCCGCTGACATGAACTGGAGTGGCACCATTACCAGCGCTGATCAAATTAAGATTGGCAGATTCATTGTCGGTATTGATACCCAACCAACCGCTGGCATTTGGAAATTCTATTCCACTGATCGCACTCCCACCGCTACTTCTGACGATCCCAATTATTACCGTACTATTGACACCACTCGCTTCTACGAAAACATCCAAGCAAACACTTCTAACCAAAACTTTATTGGTATTAAAATGGGTGATGTTAATAATTCTTGGGTGGGGAGGTGATGGGGGGTTGACTAATAGTAGTGTTTTTTAAAATGTGGTATACTATTGTTAATAGTAAATATTATGTGTTTAGGCAAAAGAGCAGTAGGAATAGATATTGCCGACAATTCAATTGAGGTGGCGGAAGTCACGATGTCTTTTAGTAAATCAAAGGTACGTTCTTTGGGTCGGGTTGTTTTAGAAAATGGTTTGGTAGAATTCGGTCGAGTAAAAAATGCCGAAAAATTAGGTTTGGCCTTGAAAGAGATTTTAAAAACAGCCAAACCGTACCCAATTAAAGCCAAAGATATTGTTTTTGGTTTGCCTGAGCGACAAGTATTTTTACGGAATTTTATTTTGCCGCCACACGAACGAAAGAAACGTGACGGACTAATTTTAGAAGAAATTTTAACCAATATACCAGTAGCAGAAAAGGATTTGGTTTTTTCTTACCGTATTTTGAATGAGAATAAAGAAGGGATAGAAATTTTAGTAGCCGGTAGCAATAAAACTGTAGTAGGCGAGTGGCGTGATTTTTTCAAGAAAAATAATTTGAATGTAAAAATTTTTGATATTGAAATGTTGGCGAATTTTCGTGATTTGTTTTTTACCACACTGGAAAATCCAGTTGGAGTGGTGGATATGGGAACAACAACCAGTTTTTTTGGGATTTTTGATAAAACCGGTTTGCGCTATGAACGAGTGATTAATTGTGCTGGCAATAATTTTACTAATGCAATCGCCAAGGCCGAAGATTTGGATGTAAAAAAAGCGGAATTAGAAAAAATTAAATTTGGCTTGAATAGTAAAAGCAAAAAAGTGTTAGCGGCACTGGCTGCGGAAATAAAATATATTTCGGAAGAAATAAAGAATACTTTGGCATTTTTTAAACAACAAAATGGTGCCGAAGTTAAAGAGATTGTCTTGGTGGGCGGAAGTAGCCAGTTGATAGGTCTGGACAAATATTTGGAGCAAGTTTTGAAAATTCCAGTGAGCGTGGGTAGTGCTCGTCCGGCAGGCAAGAAGGCGCCACTGGAATACATCGAAGCAATTGGCTTGGCCTTACGTGATTTAGATAAAAGTTGGGACAAGAAAGATCCAGAAATTATTAATTAATTAATTTATTAACTTTCTCTAACCTATGAGAAAAACTTTGCGAGGGTTTACCCTCATTGAGCTGTTGATCGTCATTGCGATCATAGCAATTTTGGCCGCCGTGGTGTTTGTGGCCTTAGATCCGTTAACTCGTTTCCAGGACGCGCGTGATTCGCGTCGTTGGTCCGATGTTACCGAGATGTTAAGTGCTGTAAAAATTAACCAGGTGGACAATCGTGGTAGTTATTTAGCGGCTATTGCTTCAACAACAGCCGGCACGCCATATTTAATTGGTACTGGCGCCAGTTGTTCCAGCTGTACAGCTGTGACGACTACGGCTTGTGTTGATTTGACAAACTTAGTAACACTTGGTTATATGGGTGCCATTCCTGCTGATCCAAGCGGCGGAACAGCGGCAGCGACAAAATATTATTTAACGCGTGCATCTACCGGTGTTATCACCATAGGAGCTTGTGCGCCAGAGCACACAGCCACAGGAATTAGCGTCACTCGCTAAATTAAGTTTAATTTAAATCATATGTTCAAAAAGGGCTTTACGCTCATCGAGCTTTTGATTGTGGTTGCGATTATCGCAATTTTAGCCGCGGTGGTGTTTGTCGCCTTGGATCCATTGACTCGTTTTAAGGATTCACGCGATAGCGTGCGATGGCAACAAGCAAGCGAACTGTCTATGGCTATAAAATTAGATCAATTGGATCACGGTGGTCAATATTTATCAGCCATTTCTGCATTAGCGCACGATACGACTTATATGATTGGCACAAATACAGCTGGTTGTGATGATAAAAATGCTTATTGCACAACCGATGTTTATGATGAAACTGCCTGTGTTGATTTGAGTCCGTTGGTAACCCGTGGATATTTAGGAGATATCCCAGTTAGTCCAAACGGAGATGGTGCTTGGAATGCAGGTAGAATTGGTTACACTCTCACTATCACATCTTCCAGCGCCGCCATTGTGCGTGCTTGTGAAAATGAAAATAGTGATGAAATTAAAATTGTAAGATAGAATTTTAGGCGCTCCGAATTTCGGGGCGCTTATAAATTTTAGCTTTATCCCGTTAGAGATAGCATACATTATGTTTATTTATGCGACCAGATGAAGAGATTTTAAAAACCGCCGATTTTAATGTTGATGGTAATATTATTACTTTGGTTTACTATACTAATTTACCGGATCATCCAGAGAACATTCGTTTGTCCGAAATTTTTTTAGCAAAATTTTTAGAAACTCTCAAACAAAATCAAGCCCAAAAATTTCGTTTGTTTGTGGATTTAACTTTGCTTGGCAATGTCGGCACCATGCCTAGTAAGAGTCGTCAGAATTACGCTAAAATGTCCAAAGAAAAACAATTAGAAAGATTAGCTGTGGCCGGCGGCAATATGGCTTTGCGCACTATTGCCAGTTTTATTATGAAATTATCGGGCTTAGAAAAAAAGTATCAATGGTTTAACACTAAAGAAGAAGCGTTAGCTTGGCTTAAATCATAATTTTGTGCCAGTAAAAAAACAAGACAACCAAAGCGAAGTAGAAAAGTATAAAAGTATTGTAAAAAAACAACTGTCTTTGTTTGTTGATGTTTTGCGCAATGTAGCTTTGGGGGATTATTCTAAAAAAGTTAAAGTACCCGACAAAGAAGATGAATTTACTGAGTTACAAGTGGCGATTAATTTAATGATTGAAGATTTGAAAGAATTACAGGCGGAGAATGTGTATCAAACTGGCGCCTTAGAAGAAGCTAAAAAAGAATTGGAAAAGAAAGTTGAAGTCAGAACTAAAGAAATTAATGAAACACAAGAAAAATTAGAAGCCTTATTTAATACTTCATTTGACGCCATCATGGTTTTAGATCCAGCAGCAGGAAAATTTGTGTCGGCCAATCCGGCGACTATTAAATTGTTTGGAGCTAAAAACGAAAAGGAATTTATTGCTTTGAGTCCAGCTGATGTTTCTTCACAAAAACAGCCTAATGGGAAATTATCGACAGAAGAATCAAAAAAGATGATTACTAAAGCTTTGAACGAGGGCTCAAATTTATTTGAATGGACTCATCAGAAAACAAATGGTGAAACTTTTTTTGCCAGTGTTTTGTTAAGTAAAATGAATGTTGGTGGAAAAAATTTATTACAAGCCACGGTACGCGATATTTCCAATATCAAAGCCAATGAAGCCAAAATTAAAGAACGCCAAGAAGAACTGGAAAAGTTAAATAAATTTATGGTGGGCCGTGAGTTAAAAATGTTGGAATTAAAAGCCAGAATAAAACAATTGGAAGAATCAAAAAAATAGTTATGAAGATTATTAATAAAATGATGTGGTTGATTGTGGCAATTATTACCATTGCTTTGTTAGCAGGTGGTTTTTTATTTTGGCGTTTGTATCAAATTAGTCAATATATCAATTTAGATGTGCCGGCAGTCATGAAAGATTTGGAAGTCAATTATCAATTGGATCAATTAGCAGACTCTATCCATTATTACGATGAGGTGTTAACGCAATCAGCGCGTAATTATGCCTTTACTGGTGATGTTAAATGGGAAAATAGATATAATGACCATGTTAAAAATTTGGATATGGTTATCCGGGAAGCACAAACCGTCGGTGGCGATGTTGAAAAACATTTTTTTAGCACGGTTGATGAGGCTAATACTGCATTGGTAAAAATGGAGGAAAACTCGATGGCTAGTGTAGACGCCGGCGATAAAGCCACGGCGATAAAAATCTTAGAGAGTCAGGAATATTGGGATCAAAAGAAAGTTTATCAGGATGGTTTAGATGAATATTTAAATTTTCGTGGTGGCAGTATTCAGAAAACGTTCGCGAGTTCTATTGGATTGTTGTCTGGGCCAATTGGCGTGATTCGTAGTAGAATTAATAGCGATTTGATTTTTCTCGTAGTTATGTCTTTGGGCGGTATGATGTTCTCGTTGTTTTTCGGCTGGCTATTTGCTTGGATAATTTCTCGTTCGATTATTAAGTTAAAAATAGCATCGGAAAGAATTGCTAACGGCCAATTAGATGAACAGGTATTAATTAACACCAATGATGAAGTGGGGGAATTAGGCCGGGCTTTTAATCAAATGACCCAGAATTTACGAGAATCACACGAGAGTATTGAACAAAAAGTAGCGCAGCGTACCGCTGAATTGGAAAAGTTAAACAAATTTATGGTTGGACGCGAAATAAAAATGGCGGAATTAAAAAAAGAAATCGCTCAATTAAAGCAAAAATAAAATGAAAATTCGCAATAAGATTACGACAATTTTTATAGTGCAATTTGCCATCGGCCTTATCGCCGTGGGTTTATGGATGGGCCATTCTGCGACTGGAGTGATAAATAAAAATGTTTCCAATCAGTTAGCATCGGTGGCGCAGGCGCGTGCCAGTCATTTAAATACCTATTTTGAACAAAATATTGAGCGTCTGCGTTTGATTACTAGCCGGACAGTGTTAAAACAAAGGATTGGCGAATATCTGCAAGCGCCCAGTGCTGAAAAACAGGCGGTATTGGATAGCATGCTTAATGACTCTAAAAACTCTGTTAAAGAATATGAACGCGTTTCTATGGTTGGGCTAGATGGCAAAGCTTTTGCTTCAACTAATGATGAGTATATTGGCAAAGATGTAGGTGATTACGATTTCTTTTTAAAAGGGTTAGAAACAGAAGGGGTGTATTTTGTAGATTATGATGGAGTATGGGAATTGTTTGCTTCAGGACCCGTGGTAATTGATGGCAAAACAGTAGCCGTGGGGGTAGCGATTGTGAGTTTAGACACTTTAAAATCTATCGTTCAAGATCGTACTGGTTTTGGAAAAACTGGCGAGGTAATTACTGCTTTTCAGAACGCGCAAGGTGAACGTGTTTATCCAATTGAACGTTTGTTTGAAAATGACGCTATCCCAATTGCGCAGCAAAGCGAACAAACTGCTTTGCCAATAAAAGAGGCTCTCACGGGCCAGTCTAGTATTTTTACTAATGTTTTGGACTATCGTAATAAATCAGTGATTGCTGCCACCCAGTATGTAACAATTGCCCGTTTAGGTTTGGTGGCGAAAATGGACATATCGGAGGCTTTGGCAGAAATGTACCAGTTGGAATTTTACTTTTTTATAATTGGTATAATTTTGCTTATATTATTTTATTTTCTTTCTTATTTTTTGGCGCGTAGTATTACCAATCCGATTGTTAAATTGCAAACTGGCGCTAAAATTGTTGGTAGTGGCGATTTGGAATATAAAGTGGCCGTAGATTCAAAAGATGAAGTAGGTGAATTATCGCGCGAGTTTGATCAAATGACCGTGCAAATAAAAAAATCTCGCGCTGAAATTGACCAAAAAGTAAAAAAACAAACCCAGGAAATTATAGCCAAGCAAACTGATATGGCTGACCAGCAGAAAGCGATTTTAAATATTTTGGAAGATATTGATGATGAAAAAAGGAATATTGCGGAAGCGCGCGCCAAAGATGAAGCGATCTTAAGCAGTATTGGTGACGGCGTGATTGTCGCTGATAAACTGGGTGGTATTTTATTTATCAATCATGCCGCTTTGGATATATTAAAGTTAGGCAATGTTGATATTACTAATAAAAAAGTTACTGATTTAGTAGAGATGGAAAAAGAAGATGGTACTAAAATTGCTTTTGGAGATAGGCCGATGACGCGTGTTATTGAAAATAAAAAACCGATCTACGGCATGTTGTATTATTATTTACGCAGTGACAAAACTAAATTTCCAGCTTCAGTTACAGTAGCGCCAGTATATTTGGATAAAGAGATCATTGGTGTGATTGAGGTGTTTAGAGATGTTAGCCGAGAACGTGATATTGATAAAGCTAAATCAGAATTTGTATCTTTGGCTTCGCATCAATTGCGTACCCCATTATCTACTATCAATTGGTATACGGAAATGTTGTTAAATGGCGACGCTGGGCCGATGAATGAAGAGCAGAAGAAGTTTTTAGATGAGATTTATCATGGTAATCAGCGGATGGTGGCACTCGTGAGTGCGCTTTTAAATGTATCACGGTTGGAGTTGGGTACTTTTGCTATTGAGCCGGAAGAAAAATCAATTACCGAAATCGCCGATATCGTAATTAAAGAGTTACAACCGCAAATTAAAACAAAGAATCTTAAATTTGAAAATTACTATAGCAAAGATTTAAAATCAATGCCGCTTGACCCAAAACTAACGGACATGATTTTTTTGAATTTATTATCTAATGCCGTAAAATACACACCCGAAGGCGGGCAAGTGAAATTGTCAATAGAAACCAATCGTGCTGGCGTTTTGATTACTGTTATTGATACCGGTTATGGCATACCTCAAGAACAGCAAAAGCATATTTTTACTAAATTATTTAGGACTGATAATGCTCGTGAGCACGATGCCGACGGTACTGGCTTAGGACTTTACATTATTAAATTAATTGTAGATAATATTGGTGGTAAGATTTGGTTTGAGTCAGTAGAAGATAAAGGCACCACCTTTTTTGTGCAGATTCCACCGAATGGTATGAAACAAAAATCAGGGAATAAACACTTGGATTAATTATTAATTTACTATTTATGATTTCAACTTTGGATAAAAAAGTTATTCTAGTGGTGGAAGATGAACGCGCGTTGTCCGATGCTATCAAAGCGAAATTAACTAAGACTGGTTTTGATGTGGTAACAGCGCGGGCTGTGACTCAGGCCCTGCAGTATTTGGTTGAGGGGGTGGCGATTGATGCCATTTGGCTTGATCATTATTTGTTGGGAAAAGAAAATGGCCTAGATTTAATTGCTCAAGTAAAAGAAGACGGTTCTAAATGGAAAAATGTGCCAATTTTTGTGGTCTCTAATACTGTTAGTCCGGAAAAAGTTCAATCGTATTTACGATTGGGCGCGAATAAATATTACACCAAATCAAATTTTAAGTTAGAAGAAATTATTAATGATATTTGTGCAACATTGAAAGGTATTTGTCATAAAGATTAATTTTTAATATTGCTGGATATGAAAAAATATAAAATATTAATTGTGGAAGATGAACCGGCGCTGTTGGGTGCTTTGTCTTCCAAATTTTCTAAAGAAGAATTCGAAGTAGCAGAAGCACGCGATGGTGAGGAGGGGTTAGAAAAAGCACTAGCCGAGCATCCAGATTTAATTTTATTGGATATTATTATGCCGAAAATGGATGGTATGACCATGCTTGAACGAGTGCGTCGAGATGAGTGGGGTAAAAAAGTGCCGGTGATTATTTTGACCAATCTAACTGATGACGATAAAGTGGAAGAGGCAATAAAACGCGGTTCGCATGATTATTTGATAAAATCCGATTGGCATATTAACGATGTGGTAGTAAAGGTAAGAAATCGTTTAGCACGCCGTTAACTATGGACGGGAGGGAGCAAATTTTTAATTCAAAAAGCAAAACGCTTGCCGCGTTAGAGCATAGTGCTTCTGGGCGGTTTCTGGCGTTTTGCTTTTGTTTTGTTTTGGGGGTGGGGATTTTTTCTACCCTGGAATTGCCGGTGTATTGGCTATATCGTATTTTTTTGTCGGTATTTTTTATTGGATTTTTGTTGGTAATTTTTTGGCGCGATTTATTTAAGCGTTTTGTTTTATTATGTGTGCTGTTTTTTATTTTAGGCGCTGGGCGGTTTTTAATAACTATTCCGCAGAATCCGAATAATTTATTTTTTCACACTGGTGAAACATTGGTAATAACTGGGTCGGTTGATGATGAACCGTTAAAATATTTAGATGAAACGCGTTATGTATTAAAAACTACGCAAGGCAAATTATTGCTGTCTTTGCCTTTTTATTCAACCTACGGATATGGTGATAAGTTAGAATTACAGTGCCGACTAGATGCACCCAAAACTTTTCCGACCAGTAATTTTCGTTATGATAATTATCTGGCCCGGCAGGGTATTTTTGCCATTTGTAGTTTGCCAAAAATTATTTCGGTTACGCCTACTCAAGGTTTTTCATCGATGAAAATAATTTTTAAATGGAAAGAATTTATCAATAACCAAGTAGAAAAATTATGGCCCGAACCCAACTCGTCTTTTATGGCTGGCTTGTTGTATGGCGCGCGCACTGGCTTACCCGATGATTTATTAAATAATTTTTCACTGGTGGGGATTACCCATATTATTGCCATTTCTGGTTATAACATTAGTATTATTGCTGTTGGCTTTATGAGCTTACTCATTGCTTGTGGACTTTATCGTCAGCGTGCATTTTGGATTTGCGTGGTTGGCATAATTTTATTCGTTATTTTTACCGGCGCCTCGGCATCGGTTGTGCGGGCAGGGATTATGGGTATGATTGTTCTAATTGCTGGGCAAATTGGGCGAGTGACGAGAATTTGGAATGTTTTGGCTATTACTGCCGCGCTGATGCTTTTAGCCAATCCATATGTTTTGATTTGGGACGCGGGTTTTCAGTTGTCTTTTTTAGCAACGATCGGAATAGTTTTTTTATCGCCAATTTACGAGACCTCCCCTTCGTCCCCTCCTTAAAAGGAGGGGAATTGGTTTTTCTCCCCCTTTCAAGGGGGAGCGCAGAGGGGGTCTGGAAAATTTTTGGCGAAATTTTGATTACAACTTTTAGCGCGATTATTTTTACTTTGCCTTTGATTTTATTTCAATTTGGTCGATTATCTACAGTCGCGCCAATTGCCAATGTGGTTGTGCTTTGGTTGGTGCCGTATTTAATGTTGGTCGGATTTATCGCGATTATTTTTAGTTTTATCTTTTTTCCATTAGGACAGGTGGTGGCGTGGATTGCTGGGTTGGGTTTATTCTATATTATAAAAGTTACGGAATTATTGGCTAGTTTTAAATTTGCCAGTATTGAATGGCAATTTCCGCTTTGGGCGATGGTAATCGGTTACGGAGTTTTGTTTACTGTCATTGCGAGCGTAGCGAAGCAATCTCCCCGTTAAGTCCAACGGCAAAACAATATCAAATAACACCCACTGTCATTGCGAGGAGCGTATCAAAATAATCAAAAGTACACACCGTTGTCATTGCGACCCGCCCAAGGCGGGGAAGCAATCCCCCCGCTAAGTATTCGTTTGGAAAACTATGCCAAAACATCGTCCGTTGTCATTGCGACCCGCCCAAGGCGGGGAAGCAATCTCCCCGTTAAGTCAAAAAGTATGTACCACAAAAAACAATATTACGTTTATATAATGACTAATAAATATAACAGCGTTTTGTATACTGGTGTAACCAATAGTTTGACGCGCCGTATTTATGAGCACAAAGATAGAGATGGCTTTAGTAATAGTTTTACTAAAAAATATAATATAAATAAATTAGTATACTACGAAGTATTTGACAGTATTGAATACGCCATAATGCGAGAGAAGCAGTTGAAAGGCGACTCTAGAAATGATAAAATGAATTTAGTATTAAAGAACAATTCTGATTGGGACGATTTGTATAATGAGGTTTATTTATAAGAGCAAGCTGGGAGATTGCTTCGCTACGCTCGCAATGACAATTTTAATCCCTCTCCTTTACAAGGAGAGGGCGAGGGTGAGGTCTCACCATGACAACAGTATATGTCCAAACAAAAAATTAAAATTTTACCATCTGATCAAGGTTATGATTTGGCTGCTTCGGATTATGATAAAAAAGAAGGGTATTTAAATAGTTTTGAAAAAAACAAAATTTTTTATTTGCTTGGAGATATTGCTGGTAAACAAGTTTTAGATGTGGGTGCTGGCACTGGGCGATTATCGGTTGAACTCGCCAAACGGGGGGCGTTTGTGACGGCGCTGGATGTTTCGGGTGAAATGTTAAAGGTGCTAGCGCATAAAAGTCCACATATAAAATTAGTGCCAGGCGATGCGGAAAATTTACCGTTTGAAAAAAATTCTTTCGATATTGTCATTGCCACATTTTTAATTGTTCATTTAAAAAATCCAATGCGATTTTTTGATGAAGTTTATCGCGTCTTAAAAGATGGGGGAGAGTTTTTGGTGACTAACATCAATCAAAAAGAACCACCGGAAGTGGAAACAAAAATCGGCAAAATTAAAATTGAATCATTTTATCATCGTCCGGAAGAAATTAAAGAATCTCTGGAATCGCTTGCTTTTACTATTAAACAAGAAGAATTGGTAAAAGAAAAAGATAATTGGGTAAATCAAATTATTTTTGCGCGGAAATGAAAAAAGTTTTTCTAATATTATTAATCTGTTTGATCCTGATTGGTGGATTATTTTTTTATCTTAAATTTTTATCAGTTCAAGGTTTTTCGGTGACATTTTTTAATGTCGGTCAAGGTGATGCCACTTTAATAAATTTTGGTAATGATGTAAAAATGTTGGTTGATTGCGGGCCAGATCGAAAAATTTTATCCAAATTAGGGCAGACCTTGCCGTTTTACGATCGCACTATTGATTATCTGGTCGTCTCGCATCCGGATTTGGACCATTATGGAGGTTGTGTTGATGTGTTAAAAAGATATAAAGTTAACGAGGTTATTATAAATGGAGAAAGAAAAGATTCAGATCAATTTTTTCAAATATTTGATCAAGAGATCAAAAATCAAAGATCAAAAATCAAAATTATAAATGGTGACGAGTCGTTAAAAATTGGTGGTTCTGTTTTGGAATTTTTAGCGCCGGATACAAATTTAAATTTATCTGCCAAAAACAATGAAGGCAATAATCTGTCGATAGTTTTTCGTTTAATTCACGGTAATGATAAATTTTTATTTACTGGTGACGCAGAAATTCCGTTGGAACAAGCGTTGGTTGCTAAATATTGTATAACGTCTTCAACGTCCTGTTCGCGCTTGCAATCGGATTATTTAAAAATAGGTCATCATGGCAGCGATAGTAGTAGTGGTGATGATTTTTTAAATACAGTTTCACCTCGTACAGCGATTATTTCTGTTGGTAAAAATTCATTTGGTCATCCATCTTTGCGAGTTTTGCATCATTTGGAACGAGCTGGTATAAACACATGGAGAACAAACGAGAAAAATGATATAATAGTAAAGTAAAAACTATTTGTGTTAAAAAATAAATTACAATTTGTTATTTTATTCTGCATTTTAGTGAGTGGATTTTTTTTATTTTGTTTTCCAGCGCAAGCGGCTGTTGATTCCGATGCAGATGGCCTATCAGATGATATTGAAACAAAACTCGGTACTGATCCTAATAATTCTGACACGGATGGTGATACTTATTTAGATAGCGTTGAAGTGAAAAATGGCTTTAGCCCGTTTGCAGGTAATCGCAGTCGGGCGATTAAGCGTTCTGTGGAAATAGATTTAAGTAAACAAAAATTTTATTATCTGGTTAATGGTGTACGTATTGGTACGATGTTAACTTCAACTGGTCGTCCGTCTGCTCCGTCACCAGTGGGCACGTTTAAAATTTTGCGTAAAGTACCAGTTAAAACTTATTACACTATCACTGGCGGTAGTTATCCAAATACCAAATGGAATTTAGAATACAAACGCGGATTTTATATTCACACCGCATATTGGCATAATGATTTTGGTATTCGCCCACGCAGTGGGGGATGTATAAATTTAACATTGGCTGATGCTACCAAGATGTATAAATTTTTGGATATTGGCGATTCAGTAAAGATTTATGGCAAAACCCCAACCGGTAAATTAAAACTTACCAGTAAAATCGATTAAACAAATTTGGCGCTTGACAGACGTTTTCCACTGTGGTATACTATTGACAATATAGTGTAAAGCGCTTAATCGAAGGCGCTTTTTTCTATACATAATTTAACTTAAATAATTAATTAATAAATTTTTTTATGTCAGACATAACAAAAGCAATTCAAGCTCTATGCGATGAAAAGGGCTTGGCCTATGATGTGGTTTTTGCCACGATTGAAACCGCTTTAGCCGCGGCTTATCGTAAAGATTTTGGCAACAAGCAGCAAAATATCAAAGTAAAATTTAATCCCGAAACTGGCGATATGCAGGCTTGGGACGTGAAAACCGTAGTTGAAGATATTGAAGAGGAAACATTGGAAAAAGCGCAGGAAGAATTATCCGCCCGTCGCGAAAAAGCCATGGCCGAAGGACGCGAGTTAACCGAAGAGGAAACAGCTGATTTGCCGCGTTTTAATCCAAAACTTGAAATGATGTTGACTCCAGCCAAAGAAATTAAGAAGAAAGTAAAAGTTGGCGAAGTTTTGGAAATTGTTTTGGAAATTCCACGGGAATTCGGACGTATGGCCGCTCAAACAGCCAAACAAGTTGTGATTCAAAAAATTCGTGAAGCCGAGCGATCCATGGTGTTTGAAGATTTCAAAGGACAAGAAGGTCAAGTGACCACCGCTATTATTCAACGAGTGGAAGGGCATAAAGTTTTAGTAGATATTGGAAAGGTGACTGGAATTTTACCATCTGACCAACAGGTTCAGCGGGAATTTTATCGTCCGGGCGCTAAAATGAAATTTTATGTTTTGTCGGTGAATATGGGGATGCGTGGTCCGGAAATTCTTTTATCCCGCAATCATCCGGATTTAGTTAAAGAAGTTTTTGCTCAAGAAATTCCGGAAATCGCTGACGGCACCATTACTGTTAAAGGTATTGCTCGCGATGCTGGTTGGCGTTCCAAAGTGGCAGTGTTTACCAGCGACGAAGCCATTGATCCGATTGGTAGTTGTATTGGTCAGCGTGGTAGTCGCATTAATACTATTATCGAAGAATTAGGTGGAGAAAAACTTGATGTTATTCAATTTAGTGAAAATGCTGAGGAGTATGTGGCCAAAGCATTGTCTCCGGCTAAAGTTAAGAAAGTAGAATTAAATGAATCAGAAAAAATGGCTATTGCCACAGTGGCAGCTGATCAGTTTTCTTTAGCCATTGGTCGCAACGGACAAAATGTTCGTTTGGCTTCGCAATTAACTGGTTGGAAAATTAGTGTGAAAGAAGACGGCGGGGCGCAACAAGTATCCAGTGAGGATGTTGTTGTTGAACCAGTTAGTGAGGATATTGTTGAGCCAGTTAAAGAAGATGTTGCGCCAGTAGAAATTGCAAAAGAATCAGAACCAGTTGCGGAAAAAACAGTGGAATAATTTTTTGCTATTTAATTTTATTATGTTTTCTACTCTTTATCACACAATTTTATACCAGCCGATGTTCAACCTGTTTGTCGGGTTGTACAATATTTTCCCATATCACGATGTTGGTATTGCAATTTTATTGATTACCATAGTTGTGCGTTTGGTTGTATATCCATTGACTAGTTCGGCAATCAAAGCGCAAAAATCAATGCAAGAGATTCAACCGAAAATGGAAGCGCTCAAAAAACAGTATGCCGATGATAAGCAAAAACAAGCGCAAGCGCTCATGGATTTATACAAAACTCACAAAGTCAATCCGTTCGCATCTTGTTTGCCGTTATTGGTACAGTTACCGATTTTAATCGCACTGTATTCGGTATTGCGCAATGCGCTTGCTTCCAAAGGGCTGGCTGAGGTGTTATATTCTTTTGTCACCAATCCAATCACAATCAATCCAATTTCATTTGGTATGTTTGCCATGGATAAACCCAATATTATTTTAGCTTTACTAGCGGGCGCGGCCCAGTATTGGCAGGCCAAAATGTCACTGGCCAAACAACCACCAAAGGAAGCTGGTGCTGGCGCAAAAGATGAAAATATGGCTGCCATGATGAGCAAACAAATGTTGTATATGATGCCAGTGATGACCGTGATTATCGGTTTTAGTTTACCAGCCGGCCTGACGTTGTATTGGTTTTTTTCCACTGTGCTCATGGGCTTACAGCAAGTGTTTATGCTTCGTAAAAATAAAAATAATAGCAATAAACCAACAGGCGTGATTGAAGGTGAAATTGTAAAATAAATTATATGTCCAATTCTTTTGAAGAGTTACCGAAAGAAGAAACAGCCGAAGATAATAAAGTGGAAACATTAGATGCAAATTTTAATGGTGTACCAGGATTAACTGAGGTTGAAAAATTTAATCAGGTTAGAATAGACGGTGATTCTATAAGATTAGAAGTAATGCCACTTAATGATTTAGGTAAAATTATCTTGTCAGCCAAGGAAAAAATGACAAAAAATTCTGAGCACGAAACTGCCGATGAACTAGCCAAGCACCTGGGTGATTTGACACCCCAACAGATCATAGATGCTGCTAAACGGGAAATGTTACATACCCAAGAAGAATTGAAAGAAATGCCAGGATTCATTACTTTTTTAGAGAAGCACAAGAATGAATTACAAGAAATTGCAGTTGATACTAGCATGAGTTTTCAAGATGGACGTACTATGGATGTAGAGGATTATTTTTCTGGGAAAGGTGTGCCGACTGGAGCTGAACATTATTTTCTAACCACTATTCGCGATCGATCAGAATTAACTGCATTATTAGCTGTTGATGGTTTGAATGCGGAAAATTATACTGTCAGATATTTTTATTCTTCTAATTTTGGCGGTGGCCCTAAACGTGAATTAGGATTTCAGACTTTAAAAGATGGTAAACCAGATATGGTATTTATTTTTGCGGAAGATACTAGTCAACAGAATGCTGAAAAAGATAATCATGATAAAAAAGATTCAGAGACACCAGCGCCCATAGTGGAAGAACCAAAAGAAGAATTAGACAAAGCTGCATAAACAAAAAAAGCCCCATTAGGGGCTTTTTTTGTTTTGGGCATCTGGTATAATATCCCCATGACTAAAGAGCTAGAACAATCTATTTTGCAAACTCTGCGCTATTTTGATATTGCCCGATATCCTTTAACAAAAGAGGAGCTATTTCGGTTTTTGTGGCAACCACCACCGGTAAAGTATGTTGATTTTTTAGAACAATTAAATGAAAGTTTGGCCACACTTAACTGTCCTTGGCAAGAAAAAGGCGGATACTATTTTTTGTTTGGACACGAAGATGCAGTGGAACAGCGCCGAACTGAATTGGTAATCAGTGCCAAAAAATTAAAAAAAGCGCGTTTTGCTGTTAAGTTTATTGCTAATGTGCCATTTTTAAAAGCGATCTTTGTTTGTAATTCAGTTGGCAGAGAAGCTGCCAAACAAGACAGTGATATTGATTTACTAATCCTCACTACTCTCGGTCGTCTATGGATTGTACGTTTTTTTACCAATTTTATTTTAAAAATTTTTGGCTTGCGCACTTCCGGTTTTAAACAATGTGATAAAATTTGTTTGTCTTTTTATTTGTCAACGGACGGGTTGGATTTAGCCCAGTGGCGTATCAGTAACGATGATATCCACCTTGCTTATTGGATTACCCAAATGGTGACGATTTATGACCCGGAAAATTTTTATGAGCGTTTTATTACCGCCAATACTTGGATAAAGTTTTTTTTACCAAATATTACTGCTACCAAAGTGTTTGATTCAATCGCTGTAAACAATACCATTATTGGTCGGACGTGGAAAACAATCTGGGAAAAAATGTGGGGTAACACTTATGGAAATATGATTGAAGATAATGCCCGCGCTCTACAGTGGCATGCTCTGAAGTTGTCAGTCAAAGATCGCGCGGAAAAACCGGAAAAAGGTGTAGTGATAAATAACCAAATTATAAAATTACACGAGAATGATCGGCGGGAATGGTATCGCGATGAGTGGAAAAAACGTAATATTAACATTGTTTAAAGTATGTTGAGGAGCGTTATTAAATATTTGCTTTACCTGTATTTATTTTTATTACCATGGCAAATGCGTTGGATTTACGCGCCTGCTTTTTTAAATGGTGGCTATTGGGAATATGGAACGCAAAGTTTTTATGGCGTTGAATTTTTAGGTTGGCTGATTGTAATTTTGTTTAGTATTAGTTTATTTCGTCAGCGTGAATTTTGGCGCCGTGTTTTTGATAAAAGCCGTTTTCAGAAACAAGGTTGGGGAGCGTTGTTGGGGCTAATAGCCGTAGGCGGTTTTTTTGTTATAAATTACCTGTATAGCGGGCAATTAGAAATTACTTACAGTCATTTTTTGTGGATTTTGGGCGCTATTTGTGTTGGTGTTGTACTTATCGTTATTGGGAGCGATAATGCGAAAGTGCGACGGTTTTGCATGTTGGCTTTATGGGGCGGAGGAGTGGTGCAGGGGTTGTTTGCGATTTGGCAATTTTTTTCTCAGCAGGTTGTTGCCAATAAATGGTTGGGACTAGCGGAACATTTCCCTTGGCAGCTTGGAGCAAACGTAATAGAGGTTGGCGGTGAGAGATATTTGCGAGCCTACGGCAGTTTGGGCGGAGCCAATCCATTAGGAATTTATTTAAGTGCAATTTTTGTTTTAGGTTTAATTTTGTATTTAAATTCATCCAATTGGCGTGATCGTATTCTAATTTCTGCCGGGCAAATAATAATTTTAGTTGGCTTGTTTTTTTCTTTCTCGCGTGGTGGGTATTTAGCAGCCATGGTCGGCATAGCCACGTTATCAATTTTTACAATTTGGCGTGATAAAAATAATTGGAAAAATTTATTACGGCAATTATTTTATTATTTACTGTGTGTTTTAGCTTTGGCATTTATTTTTTGGCCGTTATTGAGTGTGCGCGTAAATAGCACCGGCCGTCTTGAAGAAAAATCTTTGTCTGATCGCGGAGTTCAAAATAAACAGGCGGTAGAAATTTTTTCTCAGAATTTATTTTTGGGAGTAGGCGATGGCAATTACACTGTGGCTCTATATCAAATTAATTCGAAATTATTATCCAGTGATTATTTACCGGTCCATAATATTTATTTGTTGATGCTGGTAGAGTTGGGAATTGTTGGTTTTAGTTTCTTTTTTATTTTATATTTTTGGTTGTTCAAAAAAATTATTGCTAATGATTGGCGCTCGGGAGCAGTAATTCTAACAATAATGATCGCCGGCATGTTTGAACATTGGTCTTGGAGCCTATATCCTGGTATAGCTTTTTGGTGGGCGCTTTGGACATTGGGACTCATTAAAACACCTGTGGACAGATAGTGGATAAGCAGTGGATGGCCAGGGTTGACTACACCAATCTATCTTGGTACGATATCTCTCCAAGATGCCAGAGATGGGGACGGGCACTCTAAACTCGCCATGGTTTTAAGCTAATCCTTGACAGGCATAGTTTAAACAATATATGGACGGTTAAGAAAGCTCGTTTCCTCCCTGGTTTTTTGTTTGTTTAGGCCAAAATTGTTGGTAAATAATAGTGATTGTTCTGGTCTTGACAGTGGGGAGGTTTTTGGTATAATGTCTCTAGTATTTATCACTCTGATGTCGGGAGTGATAAATAAATCAAAATTAAAAAATCAAAGATTAAAAATATTTTTGATATTTAATATTTAAGTTTTAAATTATATATGTTGTCTATCAAGCCAATTGGAGATCGTATCTTGGTTAAACCAAAAAAAGAGGAAGAGGTGACAGCCTCAGGCATTTTGTTGCCAGATACTGTAAATAAAGAAAAAAAAGCCGAAGGCGAAATTATCGCTTTAGGCAACGGTGAGATCGTGTTGAAATTGGGTCTTAGGGTTGGTTCAAAAGTTTTGTTTAAAAAATGGGGTGGAGAAGAAGTAAAATTGGGCACCGGCAAAGACGAAGAGGATTATAAAATTTTATTTGTTTCTAATGACGAGAAGAGTGATGTCATTGCAATAATTGAATAGCAGTGCTCGTGGTTATTTTTATTTTCTCGTTCGCAAAACTCGCCTTGTTTGCCTATAGCGAACAACCGGGTTCGGCCGTCACATAGCAAACCGCAGGACGGCCTCACCATGGCTCAAACAATTGCTCACAGCGAAAACAAAAATACCACTTGCACACAATAATTTTTAATTTTTGATATTTAATATTTGAATTTTATTCGTATGGCTAAACAAATTTTATATTCGGAAGACGCTCGCCACAAACTATTGCGTGGAGTGGATATTTTAGCAAATGCTGTTAAAACAACTTTGGGTCCCAAGGGTCGTAATGTTGTTTTGGATAAGGGTTATGGTGCGCCGACAATTACCAAGGACGGTGTCACTGTTGCCAAAGATATTGAGGTTGAAGATAAATTTGAAAATGCTGGGGTGGAATTGGTAAAAGAAGTGGCCAGTAAAACTAACGATGATGTGGGTGATGGTACTACCACAGCCACAGTTTTGGCCCAAGCGATTGCGCGCGAAGGGGTGAAAAATGTCACAGCTGGCGCTAATCCAGTTGCTTTAAAACGAGGCATTGATAAATGTGTGGAAAATATTATTAAAGAATTAAAAGAAAAAATTAGCAAACCAGTTACTGACGATGAAATTGCTAATGTGGCCGCTATTTCCGCTAATGACAAAGAAATTGGTGCAAAAATTGCCGAAGCTATGAAAGCGGTTGGCAAAGACGGAGTGATTACTGTTGAGGAATCCCAATCATTTGGCATGGATATTGAAACCGTACAAGGCATGCGTTTTGACAAGGGATATGTTTCTCCATATATGGTGACCAATTCTGAGCGCATGGAAGCTGAATATAGCGAACCGCAAATTTTGATTACTGATAAGAAAATTTCTTCGGTTCATGATATTTTGCCATTGCTGGAAAAAGTGGCGCAGGGTGGTAAAAAAGAAATTGTTATTATTGCTGACGATGTTGATGGTGAGGCGCTGGCGACTTTTGTTGTTAATAAATTACGCGGAACATTTAATGTGCTCGCAGTCAAAGCTCCAGGTTTTGGCGATAGACGCAAAGAAATACTGCAGGATTTGGCAATTTTGACAGGTGGTACTGTCATTACCGAAGATATGGGTCGCAAATTGGACAGTGCTGAGTTGGTTGATTTGGGAAGCGCGCACAAAATTATTGCTACTAAAGAATTTACTACGATTGTGAAAGGCAAAGGCGACGAGAAATTAATTCAAGAACGCGTCAGTCAAATTAAAAAAGCGATTGAATTAACTGATAATGATTTTGATAAAGAAAAACTGCAAGAGCGTTTGGCAAAATTGGCCGGCGGAGTAGCGATTATTAAAGTTGGTGCGGCCACAGAAACCGAAATGAAAGAAGTTAAACATCGTATTGAAGATGCAGTGGGCGCTACCAAAGCGGCGGTGGAAGAGGGTGTGGTGCCAGGTGGTGGTGTGGCACTACTTCGTGCTATGAAAGTTTTAGACGGATTGAAATTAGAAAATGAGGAAGCCGTGGCAGTTGGGATTATGAAAAGAGCAATGGAAGAACCAGTGCGGATGATTGCGCAAAATGCTGGTGTTGATGGATCGGTCGTTGTGGAAGAATTAAAAAAGAATTCAGGAAATTTTGGCTATAATGCCGCGACCAACGAGTATGGTGATATGGTGAAGTGGGGTATTATTGACCCAACCAAAGTTACTAGAAGTGCTTTACAAAATGCTGCGTCCATTGCCGGAATGTTACTCACTACGGAATGTGTGATAACTGATATTCCAAAAAAGGAAGATGAACACGCGCATGGCGGTGGTATGCCAGGCGGAATGGGAATGGGTGGTGGCATGGGCGGAATGTACTAAATAATTTAATATATTAAACTAAAAGGCCTGCCCTGGGCGGGTCTTTTAGTTTGTGTTATAATATACCCAAAGGTCGTTTGCTAAATTATTTAAAATAAATTTTTATTTATAAAATTATGAAAAAATGTTGTAATTTTTCTAAGCCAACAATAATTATTAGTGTAATAGTTTTGTTTATTATTATACTAAGTGGCGTTTGCATTTGGAAAGTTAAAAAAATTAGTCATTTTGAAAAAAGAGGTGGAACTGTAGCTTGTGGGCAGACCCAACAAGATGCATTAATTAAAAACGAAGTGCAGTCAGCAGTAAGTGTGCTTCAGGTGTTAGCCGACAAAACCACCAGTGGTGAACTAACTATGACTGCGGCCCAAAAGATGGGCGCTGATATTTTACGTACTATGCGTTATAGTGATGGTACTGGTTATTTTTGGGCTGACACCAAAGAAGGTACTAATGTGGTTTTGTATGGTGATAAAACTGTGGAAGGTACCAATCGCTTTGAAAGCCAGGCCAATGGAATTTTTTATGTGAAAAAAATAATAGAAGCTGGATTACTTACAAACGGTGGTTATGCTGATTATTTTTACCACAAGCCGAACGAAACTGTAAATAAAGCAAAGCGTAGTTTTAGCTTATATTTTGCTCCATTTAATTGGGTAGTAGGCACTGGATATTATTTAGAAGATGTAAACAGTGGTTGTTCTGGTAATTTAGGTGGAAAATGTGGTCGCTGGTAGAGCGCACACTTGGCAACAAAGAAAAGAATTTAACCCCGCCCATCAAAAGGCGGGGTTTGATTTTATTCAAAAAAAAGAGTAATATTTTAGTTATGATTAGTAGTGTAATTATTGTTTTAGCGAATTTTGTTATTGCTACAATTGGCTATTTAGGATATGCCGGCGTGTTTTTGTTGATGCTCGTAGAGAGCTGTGGTATTCCTATGCCTTCGGAGGTGATTATGCCCTTTGCCGGATTTTTGGTATTTAGCGGGCGTTTCCATTTTTGGATAATTGTTGTATTAGGAACATTGGGTAATTTGGCCGGGTCGCTTTTGGCTTATTGGATTGGCGCCAAGGGCGGTCGTCCGCTGTTAGAAAAATATGGCAAGTATGTTTTGATTTCTAAACATGATTTAGATCTGGCTGATCATTGGTTTACGCGTTATGGCCAGGCCACGGTATTTTTTGGCCGGCTGTTGCCGGTGGTGCGTACTTACATTTCTTTTCCAGCCGGTGTGGCCAAAATGAATTTGAAAAAATTTGCTTTTTATACCACTATCGGCGCTATGCCGTGGTGCGTGTTGTTTACCTATTTAGGAGTAATAATGGGCGAACGTTGGGATTTAATCCGTGAAAAATTACACAATTTTGACATGTTAATGTTGGTTTTGGTGGTGGCGGCAATTGGTTGGTATATTTATCGGCATTTAAAAAACAGGAAAAAATATGTGGGATAGTTTAATCGCTTGGACAATTCATTTTTTTTCTAATTTTCCGCATTGGTTGGCTACTATTTTAATTGCCATGATTCCGATTGGCGAATTACGCATCGCGCTTCCGGTGGCCGTATTTCACTATCACTTTCCACTTTGGCAAGCATTTATTTTAGCAGTGATTGGCAATGTTATCCCGGCTTTGATAATTTTATGGGGAGCGGGGCGGTTTCATATTTGGCTGGAAAAGCATGCTGGTTTTTGGGGAAAACATTGGGTTAATTATTTAGCGAGCGTGCAGAGAAAATTTGCTAAATATCAAAAGTACGAATTGTGGGGGTTGTTAATTTTTATCGGTTCCAGTTTGCCGGGAACAGGCGCCTATTCTGGTGCTTTAGCTGCATTTATTTTAGGCATCCAATTTAAAAAATCCTGGCCGTATGTTGTCGTGGGAGTAATAATTTCTGGAATTTTAACAGCGTTAGTTACTGTTGGTGCAGATAAGATTTTTTAAGTATGAATTTATCGGAATTACAATTCAAAATCGTCGAAGCCATGAAATTGTTGAAAATTGACGATCTAAAAAATAAAATGGCGCAGTTGGAGGCAGAAATGAATGCTCCTAATTTTTGGACTGATCAAAAAAGTGCCCAAACAATTTCTCAGGATTACAATGACATAAAAAAAGAAATTGAAAAATGGGAAAGTCTGAAAAATCGTGCACTAGATTTGAGTGAACTAGAGAAATCAAATGATACATCACTGGATAACGATATTGAGAAACAAATAATTGAATTAGAAAAGGAATTTGAAGGTTATGAATTATCACTTTTGCTAGACGGTCCGTATGATACTAACAATGCCATTGTTGCTATTCATGCCGGCTCAGGCGGAACTGAAGCGCAGGATTGGGCAGAAATGCTATTGCGCATGGTTTTGCGTTTTTGTGAAAAAATGGATTGGAAGACAGAAATTTTAGATGAAGCGCGTGGGCAAGAAGCAGGTTACAAATCAATAATGTTTAAAGTGAGCGGTCGGTTTGCTTTTGGTTATTTAAAATCCGAACACGGCACCCATCGTTTAGTGCGTATTTCCCCATTTGATGCGGAAAAAATGCGTCACACTTCGTTTGCACTCATTGAAGTTTTACCAGAATTAGATGACACTGTTAAAATTGATATCAAACCTGAAGATTTGCGTATTGATACTTTTATGTCCGGCGGCAAAGGCGGACAAAGTGTAAATACTACTTACAGCGCCGTACGGATTGTGCATATTCCAACCAATATTACCGTGTCGTGCCAAAACGAACGCTCGCAAGCGCAAAATAAAGAAACAGCCATGAAAGTTTTGCGCGCCAAGTTGCACAAGTTGGAAGATGAAAAAATAGCTAAAGAGCGGTTGGAGTTGCGCGGGGAATATAAATCAGCGGAATGGGGTAATCAAATTCGTAGTTATGTTTTGCACCCATATCACATGGTAAAAGACCATCGAACTGATTATGAATCCTCTGATCCCGAAGGAGTTTTGGAAGGGAATTTGCTGCCGTTGTGCGAAGCGTATTTAAAATGGATAAAAAAATAATAATTTATGTTCACTGGGCATAAATCACAATTAACCGCCGCTCTGATTGTTGGCTCTTTAGGTGTGGTATATGGAGATATAGGCACATCACCATTGTACGCACTTAAGGAAGTTTTTTTTGGGCATTTTCATCTGGCGCGAAATTTGCCAAATGTTTTGGGCGCCTTGTCTTTGATTTTTTGGGCGCTCATGATTGTGGTGACTATAAAATATATTTTTTATATCATGCGCGCGGACAATCATGGCGATGGTGGTATCCTGGCGCTATTGGCCCTCATTAGACAAGGGAAGATTAAAAGAACTATACAAATTTCTGTGGCATTTTTAATTATCATCGGTGCTTCACTTCTATATGGTGATGGTGTTATCACTCCGGCAATTTCGGTGCTGTCGGCGGTTGAAGGTTTGAGCGTGATCACGGCTAATTTTGATAAATTTATTATTCCCATTACAGTAGCAATTTTGGCCGGTTTATTTATTATTCAAAAAAATGGCAGTGGAGTAGTGGGAAAATTTTTTGGGCCGGTAATGATTTTGTGGTTTTTAGTTTTGATCGCGCTTGGTTTGCCCCAAATCATTCATAACCCGGTTGTACTAAACGCCATAAATCCAATGTGGGCAATGAATTTTTTTATTCTCAATCGTTGGGTGGGATTTTTAGTTTTAGGGGCAGTGGTTTTGTGCGTTACCGGAGTGGAAGCCCTATATGCTGACATGAGCCATTTTGGCAAACGCGCCATCACTACCGCTTGGGTTGGTTTGGTTTATCCGGCTTTAGCCATAAATTATTTTGGCCAAGGCGCCAAACTTTTGACCAACGATGTAATTTTGAACAATCATCTTTTTTATTCTCTGGCGCCCAGCAGTTTAATTATTCCGTTAGTGATTTTATCCACCTGCGCCACAGTCATCGCCAGTCAGGCGCTGATTTCCGGCGCATTTTCTTTAACCCATCAGGCGATCGCGCTCGGGTTGTTTCCGCGCTTAAAAATTGTCCACACCAATCCCACTATGGGCGGACAGATCTATTTGCCGTTTGTAAATTGGTTTTTATTTTTTGGCTGTGCCGCGCTGGTAATATTTTTTAAAACATCAGGTGCACTTGCGGCCGCCTACGGCATTGCTGTCACAGGCACCATGACTATTACTACAATTGCTTTTTATGTGTTAGCGCGTTATCAATGGAAATGGTCATTGTATTTGATCGGCCCGTTAATTTTATTTTTTCTAGTGATTGATTTGGCATTTTTATCCGCGAATTTACTTAAATTTTTTCAAGGCGGTTTTATTTCCATCGCAATTGCTTTTTTTATTTTTACCATTATCCGTGTTTGGGAATGGGGGAGGGGCAAGGTTACTGAAGTACACAAAGCTTCACCTGGCATGTCAGTGGATGAGTTAATTGAAAAACATTTTAGCGGCGAATGTCATTTGGTAAATCGTTCAGTGGTGGCGCTTTCGGCACGCCCAGTTACTTCTGTTGATGAAAAAATTCCCACTGCTTTAAATTCTTTTTATGAACGTTGGGGTGATTTAGGCATTAAACATATTATTTTTTTTACTGTTGTCTATTTAGACCAGCCGTATGTGTCTAAAGACGATCGTTATGTTGTTACCACCTTTCATACCAGTGAAAAATGTGGGACGATTTTATCAATTCAGGCGTTTTACGGATATATGCAAACACCAAATATCCGCGCACTTTTGATTGATTTAAAAGAAAAAGGAATTATAAAAATTCCCGCTAATCCTAAAAAATGGCTGGTGCTTGCTACCAATGAGCGATTTGTATCAAAAGAACGCGGAGTGTTAAACAAAATTCGGATGGCGCTTTTTAAAATTGTTAGTAAACTTTCTAAACCGTCAGTGGATTATTTAGGATTTGGTAATGATCCACAAGTGTCATTAGAGACTTTAAATATTTAGTATGGAAATTTTGAAGACAAGCGAAATTGATAAAATTATTGACCGGCTGAACTCGGATCAAACGATAATTTTTCCTACAGAAACTTCTTATGGTTTGGGTTGTGACGCGACTAATCAAACCGCAGTAGATAAAATTTTTCAAATCAAGGGTCGGCCAGAAAATAAATCATTGTTAGTAGTGGTGGCCAATATTAAAATGGCAAAAAAATATTTGTATTGGAATGATAAGTTAGAAAATTTAGCAGAAAAATTTTGGCTCCCACCACCCCCCGCCCCTCCTCAGGCAGGAGGGGAGATAATTGTCCCACCGGTTACGATAGTGGGGGAATATATTCCCCTCCTTTCAAGGAGGGGCGAGGGGAGGTCTCGTCCGTTCGTTTCGCAAGACCTCACCTTAGTCCTCCCCTTAAAAGGGGAGGAAGATGCTCCCCTCCTTTCAAGGAGGGGCGAGGGGAGGTCTCGTTTACTCGGATTTATCAGAACTATTGGGCTGAGGAGAAAGTTTAGAAAAGAATCTACTAAAGCAGAAAAAATACTGTGGTATCATTTGAATCACCGCAAATTAGGTGGGTTAAAATTTAGAAGACAACATGGGATTGGGCAATATATTGTCGATTTTTATCAACCAGATACACAAGTTATTGTAGAAGTTGATGGCGATGTTCATTTTGTAGAAGATAAAAATGTTCAGTCAGATATGGACAGGACTAGGTGGTTAGAAAGCTTTGGATATAAAGTGATGAGATTTGACAATTTAGATATTCTTAAAAATTTAAAAGGAGTATTGGATAAAATTTATTTCAACTGTGAACAATTAAAGCGAGACCCCCTCTTAGTCTCCCCCTTGAAAGGGGGAGACTTGGCCAGTGGTGTTGTTTCTAAAGAAAATACAATAGCAGTGCGTGTTACGCATAATATTTGGTTAAAAGAATTATGTATGCGTTTTGGTAAACCGATTGTAGCCACTTCAGCGAATATTGCCGGGGCCGGTGAAATGTATGATCAGAAAGAATTGGTAAATATTTTTGCTATACGCACACCAGCACCAGATGTGATAGTAGACGGTGGAGTATTACAAAAAAAAATTCCTTCAACTGTTGTGAGTGTAGTAAATAATGAATTAAAAGTTTTACGTGAGGGTGAAGCAAAAATAATTTAAATTTGTGCAACTGCATTCTAAATATCATTGGCCAATAATTGTGCTGGCTGCCAGCACTGGATTGTTTGTTGTAATTTTTTTTATTGTTAGTTGTTTTCAAGAAATACAACAATTAAGTTGTAGTTATAATTTTTACCAGTCGGCATTGGCGCGTACTCACATTAACCCGGCCAATGTGAAAGGTTTGTATTTGACTGCTTATTCAGCTGGCAATTCAAAAAAAATTGAAGAAATCATTGATTTAATTAAACGCACCGAATTGAATTCTGTAGTAATTGATATAAAAGATTATAGCGGTTTTATTTTGTATGATTCGCACTTGCCGTTTGTTAATGAAAATAATTTAAAAGATGCGCGTATTCACGATTTAAAATTATTAGTTAACACTTTACATCAAAACAAAATTTACACTATTGCGCGTATCAGTACTTTTCAAGATCCATTATTAGCACAAAAAAAATCCGAATGGGCCATCAAAACTAAAACTGGTGATATTTGGCGAGATAAAAAAGGTTTAAGTTGGGTTGACCCAGCGCGCCACGAGGTTTGGGATCATATTATTGCGGTAGCGCGCGAAGCTGTTCAGCTTGGTTTTGACGAAATAAATTTTGATTATATTCGTTATCCCACGGATGGAAATTTAAAAGATATAAATTATGGTTCGGCCTCAACCACCCGCGCTCAGATAATTAGTTTGTTTTTTGCTTATACGACTGATGCTTTAAAAAATGAAAATGTGACATTGTCTGCTGATTTATTTGGCCTTACCACTGAACGTACTGGCGCCGATGATATGAACATAGGTCAGCGTTTGGGCGATGCGGTGCGTTATTTTGATTTTGTTTGTCCCATGGTTTACCCTTCGCATTATCCACCTGGGTATATGGGTTTTAAAAATCCAGCTGAGCACCCATATGAAGTGATAAAAAATTCAGTTGGGTCTGGGGTGCGTCGTACCTTGGCTACTCACGGAAAGATTCGTCCGTGGCTTCAGGCATTTAATGTTGGGGCGGTTTATGATGGAGAAAAAATTCGCGCACAAATAAATGCCGCCCAAGAAGTTGGCGCGTCAGGATTTTTACTTTGGAATGCTGCCAATCGTTACAGCGCCGATGGTTTATTGCCAAAATAATAGAATATGAACGAAAAATTATTCAATCCAGATTATTTAAAACATCTTTGCGAAAAATATAAGTTGCGACCGAGTAGGCAATACGGTCAGAATTTTTTAATTGATGAAACTGTGATTGAAGAAATGCTCGCGGCCGGAGAAGTAAATAAAAACGATTCAGTGATTGAAGTTGGTCCGGGATTTGGTCCGCTCACTTTTGCACTAGCGGAAAATGCCAAGCAAGTGACTTGTTTTGAAATTGAAAAAAAATTACAAAATTATTGGCAAGATCATTGTCCTAAAAATGTGGAGATAGTTTGGGGGAACGTGCTCACTGTCATTGCGAGGAGGCCATCGGCCGACGCGGCAATCTCCCCGCAATCTCCTCGACAGTTGGAAGATCGCCACGTCGGTCAACACAATGTTGACCTCCTCGCGATGACAAAGCCATATAAAGTATTAGCAAATCTTCCATATCAAATAACTTCAAATGTCATTCGCGTATTTTTGGAAAGTGTCAATCAACCCGAGTCAATGACGCTCATGGTGCAAAAAGAAGTAGGGGAGAGGATTTGTGCTAAGTCAGGTGATATGTCACTGCTTTCGGTGGCAGTGCAGTATTATGCTGATCCGGAAATTATTTCAATTGTACCGCGTTCCAGTTTTTGGCCAGTGCCAAGAGTAGATAGTGCGATTTTAAAATTAAATTTGCGACCGCCTGTCATTGCGAGGAGGCCGAAGGCTGACGCGGCAATCTCCCATCAATCTCGTGGCGGGGAGATTGCTTCGCTCCCTGCGGTCGCTCGCAATGACAATATTGAGTTAGTGAGCGCAATTAATTTCTTCGCTTTTGTTAAAGCCGGCTTTTCTCATCGTCGAAAATTTTTGTCAAAAAATTTATCATCAATAATTACCGAAGATCAAAAACAAGCATTGCCAGATATTTTTGCCAAAATTGGCCTAAAAATAACCTGCCGGGCGCAGGATTTAAGTGTTGACAATTGGCGGCAGTTAGTCAAAATGTTATCCACCCCTCACATGAAAAACCATTTATCTTAGTTTTATGGTATTTGTTAGTAATTTTTCTGTTAAAGTTTATCTGATTTTAAATATATTCAATTCATAAAATAAGCGAAAAACTATGGTTTTTCATGTGAGGGGTTATCCACAGCCAGTTGAGCTTACCTTTTTTTGCTAGTTGTAGTATAATAACAACAGACAATTTATATATCATTTTGCATTTATGGACGATAATTTATCGCCCGAGCAAAACATTAAGAAACTTTCCAAAGAGCAGAAGATCGGAGTTGTTTTACTGCTGTTTTTTGGCGTTTTAGCGATTGGTTTGGGAGTACTGCAAATTCGCAATACTATTTATGCGCCACTAGCACTTTCCAACGCCATTCCACCAGATATAAAAGACGCAGTCAATGATCCTACTGTTTTAAAATATCGTGATACTGATGGTGATGGACTAAGCGATTTTGATGAATTGTATGTTTACTCTACTAGCCCTTATTTAAAAGATAGCGACTCCGATGGTATTGATGATAAGACCGAAATTTTACAAGGCACCAATCCAAATTGTGATGAAAAAAAGAGTGCGTGTACAAATTATTTAGTTAATGATACGGCAGCTGACAGTGTTACTTCAAGCACCGGTAGTACTCTTGCCTCAGGTTCTATACCCGATTTAGTTAAAGACGTTCAAGATCCTAAAAAAGTGCGTGAATTAATTTTATCATCCGGCGCAATTGATAAAAAATCTTTAGATCAAATTTCAGACGAGGTTTTAATGGCTTTAGTACAACAACAAACTGCCGCTTCGTTTCAGGCTTTGGGAATACCATTCACTCCTGTCACCTCCACTGTTGTCTCTCCATCTACCACATCATCATCTACTAGCCCTAAACGTTAATTATGAATAATTTTTTTTCCAAAAGCAAACAACAATGGCGTCGACTATCTGCTTCCGCTTTATTGATTATTTTTGCAACAATTTCTTTGGGCGGAGCGCTAATGGTTAATGTAAAACCAATGCAGGCTCAGGAAGAGGCCGCCGTGGCGCCAGCACCAGCAATACCAGCAGTGATTACAGAAGATATTCCAGCAAAAATAAAGAGCATAACGGAGAAAATTAAACAAGGTATTCAAAAAGGTTTGGTTATTGGGCTCATGCGCATGACTTCATATTTTATGGAAAAGGTCGCCAAAGATGTGGCGACTTATGCCGCTTCTGGTGGCAAGGGTCAAGGCGCAGCTTTTTTTAAAGATGGTTTTGGTAGTTATTTATCCAATACCGCCTCCGATGCGGCCGCTACTTTTGTAGAAGAGCTTGGTTCAGCCACAGGCATTGATATTTGTCATCCACCAGATTTGAACATTGATTTAAAAATTCGTATTGGTTTGCATGGGGCGGCTGGTTTAGACGGTGGTCCAAAATGTAAGTTATCTGATATTAAGAAAAATTGGAGCGCCGATGCACTTTCTAGTAAATATGGCGGATTAGTACCAACCAACAAAAATGATTTAGCGAAAAAAATGCAAGGTATGGTGCAAGCCGATGAAAGTGATGTTGGTTTTTCCATGGAAAGCTCTGTTAAATTAGGAGAAAATACACAAAAAGCTACGACCGGCGCCACCTTGGCGCGTAATGAAGGTCAGGGGGTAAAACCAATGGAAGGGGCAATTTCCGGTAAAATAACTAACCCCGCCCAAACACTTAAAGAAACAATTGCTAAAGACACAAAAAATAATCCAACTGCGGGCGCAGAGCAAACCCAAGCTCAACTCAACGCGGCTTTAGCCAGCGGCATGACTGATTTATTCCCGTTTACTGCCGTGGTTTTTATAAACACATTTTTAACCCAAGTTTTACAAAATTTCATGTCTGGGGGCACTTTGTTTGGTATTTGTGTTACTGGTGATTGCGGCGATGAATCTGGCTCAAATGCCAATGATAATTTAACCAATTCACAGAGCGCTGGTTTGGCCGCTGTGGGTAGGGCAGATATTGAACGGGCCATTACCAAAGCGTTAAAAGCCAATCCAACTCCAGTCAATGATTACGATCTCACTGCTCAACTTTTTAACTGTCCTGATGACTCGGGTACTTATAATTGCGCGGCTGATGACGGTATGCTAAAAGCAGTGCAACAAGCCAATTTGGGTGTGCCCATGACTGTACAACAGGCATTAGATCAAGATTT
>Ga0247841_10002189_pt1 | contig 40189 bp, 39 predicted proteins | sample LaCruzMarch2015__2_FD_192410 | JGI IMG/M metagenome (GOLD analysis project Ga0247841, IMG submission 192410) | Freshwater microbial communities from meromictic Lake La Cruz, Castile-La Mancha, Spain - LaCruzMarch2015_18m | ecosystem: Environmental > Aquatic > Freshwater > Lake | place: Spain...
GGTAATGATTTGTCATCAGCACCCAGGCATGAACACGGAATCCCGTTCGTTCGCACGCCTCTGCCAATGTCCGCAAAAACGTCACGCGGTCCTGGTCATCCCGCACGATCAACTCGCGACGATTCCCCCGCGCCATCACATGATACATCGCTCCAGCGAATTCAATTCTTACTTGTCTTGGCATCTATGAAGAATGTGGCATCCACCAAAGAATACAATAAAAAATGACTGACCCCAATTGCTTTCCAATTGCTTTCACACTGCCTCCTTCTCATCATGCGGATGCTGGATTTGCCCACCGGCATGCTTTGATTTTCCGCCAACCACCGGCAACTCAAGAAGCCGCTGGCGGAACTCCTCCGATCTAAGCGCCATTCCGGACTGGCGCCCCTTTCCAAGCCATCGGCTTGGAAAAGTCCGACAGGCTGCTAGAAAATCATGCGCTTGTGGGCATTGTCCGTTAGAACAGTTACGGGAAAACCAAGTTGGAGGAAGTGACTGTTCCAAGCAGGTTGGTCGCAGTCAACTGCCTTGGCAGAAGATAGACAGATCCGTCGCCGCCCTTGCGGAACACTACGAAACCACGGTTGCCAAAGAGAGGAGTGGAATTTGTTGTCCATGGCCCACTCGCCGCAGGTGTGACATTGCGCGTGTATAAAAGAACGGTGCTCCCATCGTCATTTTCCGACACCCCGACAACTTTGATTCCGTTGGTGTTGCCAGCGGGCATGACCGCCGTCGAAAGAGTAGCACCCGCAACCGAAAAGAGTTTCACGAAATCATTCGACGAAAGGTAGGCAGGATAGACGTTGGTTTTCCACTCATTAAAGCCTCCCACGTAACTGCCCGGCCAACCCAAGCTCGCATCGCCGGTTGTCGATGAGTCCAGCGCCATCTGCTGGCAGGTCAGGTGCAGTTGCTTCATGTTGCTCAGCACTTGAGTTTGCTGCGCCTTGGCGATTCCTCCAAGGACAGCGGGAATCGAGAGCGATGCCAGGATGCCAATGATGGAGATGACGACGAGGAGTTCGATGAGGGTGAAGGCGGAGGAACGTTTCATAAATTTCTGGCATAAAGTGCTCGATGAACCCCGTGGTGTCAACCGTATTTTTTCAAAATCCGCGGGCGGCGGGTGTGATGAAAAGCGGGTGAGGTTCTATTGCGAAAGTCGGGGATGAGGCAGGGACGGGGTAGAACCGCCCCCACTTCAGACATCCTGTCAACTGTCGCTTTCTCCCCAGCCCATCACCGCGGGAAAGCTTTGCCTTATCTGAAGCCGGAGAGGATGAGCGCCGAGGGTTCTGCGGCGTGGGCTCCGTCCTGTCCGGTGTCTCCGACGGGAAAGTGGTCGAGGGCGGCGCTGAGGATCTTGATCCCCTCGTCCGGAGGTCCGCTGCAGGTCAGGATGAGTCCGAGTTGGAAGAAGCGCTTCAAGTCCTCCTTGGAGGAGTAGTGCCTGGGTGTGCCGCGGGTGGAGTGCTCCGAGGTGGAGTCGCCGGAGTTCGGCTCGATCATCGGTGCGATATGCTTGAGCGCGAAGGCCCGGGCCTTTTGCAGCGCGGCGTTCAGCTTTGCCTCGCGATAGGCGGGGTTGAACTTTTGCAGGCTCATCAGCTCCTTCGTCGTGAGCATGAAGTAACCGAGCACGTCCTTGTCCTTCGGATCGTTCCCAGTGAGCCCGTAGTGCCAGAACCCATCGGCTTCCTGCGCCGGAAGGATCTGGCTGTAAATGCACTTGTCCGCCTTTTGCTTCAGCCGCGCGGAGAGGTCGGGATCCGACTCGCGCACATAGGGGCTGACAATCCCGGCGGCCATGGCGATCGCCGCGGATTTGTTGACCGGCGACGGCTTGGACAGGGGGGTCTTTGGTTCGCCGGTCGTCACGTCGATCGTCGCCGCCCACCAGCCTTCATCATTCCATGGATAACGGTCGAGGACGGTGGCGATGTATTTGATGTCATCGTCCCTCCCGCCTTCCTGGTGCAGGATGTAGGCGACACCCGACGCATAGGCTCCCAACGCCGGCGGACCACCGCCGGCGATCTTCTCCCCTCCCGGCTTTTCCTTTTCCTTGATCGGCAGCACTCCGAACTTCGTCGCCCGCATGTCCTTCAAGACTTGATCCGCCAGATCGAGCGCGGCTTTTCGGAATTTCTGTTCCCCCGTGATCTCGAACATCAGATAGAAGGCCAATGCGCCGTTTCCGTCGGCGGTCTTGCCGCGGAGCGCGGCAACCGAACCGTCCGGGCCGAGCAAACGGTCCAGGTGACGGGTCAAAACCTCCGAGAGTTTTGATCGGAACGCCGGCGAAGAGGTTTCTGCGCGGGGGGGCGGAGCGGAATTTCCCGGCGCGTCAACGCCCCGGACAAAGGTGGCCGAAAGCAGCACCAGGCCGCACGGGATGAAAAATAGCGTCTTGTGTTTCATTCTGTTTTTCGCGGACAGCTTCCCACAGGTGCCATGAAAAAGAAAGAGATTTGGGGCCCGGTCATAGGGCAACACATGAAAATAGGTTCATCCGCATAAAGTGTGTGTGTTGAGTTTTCAGAGGATGGAGCGCCTGGGGCGCGGGGTGGGGTTGGGGTCGGAAGAATTTCCAACACTCAACAAGGAATATCCAATATCCTAGGGCGGGGCCGTGTTGGAACAGAACACGCAGCAGTCTGTCACTGAAAACGGAAAAATTGCTTCAGTGCCTGAAGTGGCGGGTTCCGGTGAAGACCATGGCGATGCGGTGTTCGTCGGCGGCCTTGATGACATCGGGGTCCCGGACCGATCCGCCGGGCTGGATGGCGGCCGTTGCGCCCGCCTCCGCGGCGGCGAGGAGGCCGTCGGGAAACGGGAAAAACGCATCGCTGCAGACGGCGCAGCCCTTGAGCGAGAGCCCGGCCTCCTGCGCCTTCCAGACCGCGATGCGCGAGGAGTCCACGCGCGACATCTGGCCTGCGCCGATGCCGAGCGTGCGGTCCTTCCCGGCATAGACGATCGCGTTCGACTTGACGTGCTTGACGACCTTCCATCCGAATTCCATCGCCTTGATTTCCTCCTTGGTCGGCGGGCGCGAGCTGACGACCTGGTGCTCGAGTCCCGGAATGTCCGTGGAATCGGAATCCTGGACGAGGAGCCCGCCGATGACGCTGCGCAGGTCGCGGCCGTTCTGCGGCACCGGCCGGAGCAGGCGCAACAGCCGGAGGTTCTTCTTTTTTTGGAGGAGCGAGCGGGCGTCGGCATCGAATTCCGGCGCGATGATGACCTCGCTGAAGATCTCCGAGATCGCCCTGGCGAGCGCGAGGGTGATCGGGAGGTTGCAGATGATGATGCCGCCGAACGGCGCCTGCTTGTCGGTGGCGAACGCCTTTTCCCACGCCTCGCGCAGGTCGGGGTCCGTGCCCACGCCGCAGGGGTTCGTGTGCTTCAGGATCGCGACCGTCGGCTTCGAGAACTCCGCGATGAGGTTCGTGGCGGCGTTGATGTCCAGGATGTTGTTGTAGGAAAGTTCCTTCCCGTGGAGCTTTTCAAAATACGAGGTGAATTCCCCGTAGAGCTCCGCGTGCTGGTGGGGGTTCTCGCCGTAGCGCAGGCGCATCTCGAGCGGAAAGTCCATTCGGAAGCTCGCGCCGGTTTTCTGCTCGCCGCTAAGGTAGGCGGCGATGGCCGCGTCGTAGGCGGATGTCGTGGCGAACGCCTTGATCGCGAGCCGCTCGCGCAGTTTCCGGCTGGTTCCGCCGCTCTCGCCGTGCATGTCCCCGATCACGGCCGGATAATCCGCCGGGTCGGTCACCACGCAGACGGATTGGTAGTTTTTGGAAGCGCTGCGGATCATGGACGGCCCGCCGATGTCGATCTGCTCGATGGCCTCGGGGAGGGTGACTCCGGCTTTGGCGATCGTGGCCTCGAACGGATAGAGGTTCACCACCACAAGATCGATCGGCTTGATCCCGTGCGCCTTTGCCTGCTCCTCGTGCTCCTTGTTGCCGCGAAGATAAAGCAGCCCGCCGTGGATCTTCGGGTGCAGGGTCTTGACCCGGCCTTCGAGGATTTCCGGGGAGCCGGTGAACTGCGAGACCTCGACGGTCGCGATGCCGGCCGCCTGGAGGGCCTTGGCGGTTCCACCGGTCGAAAGAATCTCGACGCCGTGGGCGGCCAGTTCCTTGGCAAAGTCCACAATGCCGGTTTTGTCGGAGACGGAGATCAGCGCGCGTTGGATTTTCATGGCAGGAAGGCAATGATTTTACGAGGTCGGACGGGAGATTTCAATCCCCATCCCTGATATCCCTCTCCCTGCGGCTTTTTCGATCGGGTTCGAAGCCCGACAAACACTTCCCGAATCAGGCAACCTCTGATGGCACGGCTCTTTCTTGTCCATGAATGAAGCCGAGAGGCCCTTGAGTTCCATGGGCCGGCTGAGTAGAATCCAGCATATGGGACTCTTTCATTCCGGCATGAACTACTGGCAAAAGAAGTCGCTGAGCGACCGTATCCACAAACAGGGGCGTTATGCGCCCGTGCCTGATTTGCCAAGGCCGATTCCCTTGGTATCCACATCCCCGGCGAGCGGTAAAAGTTCCAAACCGGAACCGGCGGTTAAAGTGCCGCCCATTCGCCAACGGTCTGCTTCCATCGGGCGCACGACAAAAATTCCGTGGCCAGAAAAAGACCTCCTCGCCAAGTTGCTCTGGGAAAAACCCTCCACTCAAATCGCGGCGGAACTGGGTGTTTCTGATACGGCTGTGAAGAAACATTGCCGACAGCTTGGCATCGCCAAGCCTCCGAGGGGTTACTGGGCGAAACTGTCAGCAAAAAGCTAGCTCACAGCCGGCCTTCGTCGGCGTCGATGTATTGGAACATCGTCTGGATGTCGTCGCGCTCCTCGAAGCCGCTCTCTTTTTTCCGGCTGGCCAGGGTCTTGGAGACATCGTCATTCCACCCGCGTTTGCTCATGAACCCGTTCCAGACTTCGATCTGCTCGTCGGTCGGCCGGCGTCCGTTTTCGAAGCACCAATCGATCGCCTGCCGGTCGTCGAGGCCTTTGAGGACCGCCTCGCGGAGGGCCTCGTAGCCGACCCCGAGAAAATCCACGCACCTCTGGTCGAAGGCCTTGCCGAGGTTGGCGTGCAGGTCGGGGTGGAGCTCCCCGGATGCCATGAGGCTGATCTTTTCAACCATCCGGCCGAAATAGACAATGCCGCCGGTTTTTTCCTGTGGTGATTTCGGGTATTTCATAGGTGGGGAATGATGCCCCCGATGCTGTCGCCCGCGCAAGGGAGTTTTCAGCCCCAACAATAACAAGGGCACAGGGCAAAAATCTTCACGAGGGAATCCCCAATGGGGATAAATCCTCCAGCCCAGGGTTGCGGGGAACGAGCTACCCTGGGGTTGGAGTGGAACAAAGCAAACCCCGAAGGGGTTGGATAGGCAATGCAACAGACCTCTCAAAATCACGCAACCAGCCCCGCCGCCCGCCGCCCGCCGCCCGCCGCCCGCCGCCCGCAGCTTGCGCAGCGCAAGGGGGAGGTGTTTCCGCTCCAACTCATGGCTCGGACAATTCGCAATGGCAAATGTGGTATGGGAAATGTCAACTCCGAGGCGCTTCCACTATTTCAAATTCCTCATTTCACATTTCACATTTCGCATTCGTGCCCAGGGCACGCAAGCAGCTTGCGCAGCGCGTGGTGGAGGTGTTTCCGCTCCAACTCGTGCTGCCAAATGCGAACAACCTTCCATCCGTTCTTCCGCAGAAGCCGGTTTTGTTTTCGGTCCCGCTTTTTGTTCCCCTCGATCTTCGCCAGCCACCACTCCCGCCGGGTCGCCGGGATCTTCGCCCGAGTCGGATGCCCGTGCCAAAAGTCCCCGTCCACAAACACCGCAATCTTCCACGCGGTAAAAACAAAGTCCGGACGAACCAAGAACGAAGAACCAAGGAACCGCAACTTCTTGTTGCGCCTCCATCCTGTGATCCCTTGGCCGCGAAAGACCCGGATCATCGCCAACTCGGTCGCTTTGTTCCCCGTCGAACGGATCAGCGACATCACCTCCGACCGCTTGGATTTCGTGAAGACGTCAGGCATCGGCGGGCGCGCCACAGTCGGCGGCGATCTGGAAACGGCGCCCGGTTTCGTCCTCCTCGCGCTCGATCATCCGGTCGTAGAGCCTGGCCCACTGCGCGTCGCCGGGGTAAAGCTCTTCGTCTGAAAGTTCCCCCGCCTCGGCCCGACGCCACGCCTCGGCGGCAAAGCGTCTCAGCGCGCGCGGCCATCCGCTCCCCTCGTCCTCGTAACCGTCGGGATGCAGGCCGGGAAAGGCGTAGGCGACGGCGCACCATGCGCGGAGGAAATAGGGCTTGGGAGCTGAGAATCAGCAGTAAATGTGTGGATTGTTTTTAGCACGTTCACTCCACACGTGGGCCAAAGCAATTGCCGTCCTTGTCTGTGATCGTGCCGTCTGGAAGCACGGTCACTGGAACTGCGTATTCTTCCACAGTCATGGCGTCATCGAAGTCGCGCTCGCCGTCCAGAAACTGTTGAATTCGGGTCATCGCGTAATCGGCAATTTCCTTCTGCGCTTCCAACTCAGTATCAAAAACCACGTATTTGTCTTCGCCATCGCTCACAACCGGCACCGGTCCTTGGCAAAGTGTGTCGATGTAAATGCAAAAACCGTTGCGTGCCCCGTGTGACAGCTCTTCGCTCATGCGAGGTCTTTCATCTGGCGTTTTATGTTTTTGATGATGGAACGGTAGTGCTCCGCAATCGCGTCTGCCTCCGTCGGTTCGCTGCAATCCTCAATGATGAAGATGTCTCCTTCTGGCATGCTGCCGTCACGCAGATAATCGGCCGTTTTCTCCCAAGATTCCGCGCGGATTGCCAGCCCATCGAGGAGCTGGCCCACATCGTTCTCGTTCAGCGTGAAAGTGCAATCTTTGCCCATAGTGGGCATAATTACCTGGCCAGGAACTCAGGTGAGATCCAGCTTTATTTTTCGGAGTTCTCCGAGCACATTGACTAAATGGCGAAAGGAAAACTTTGGACCCCGGAGGAGCTGCTTCTTGCACTCAACCTCTACCACAAACTGACTTTTGGTCAGCTCCACGCCAGACAGCCAGCAATTATGGAGGTGGCAGAAAAAATGAATCGCCCCGCCAATAGCTTGGCAATGAAACTGGTGAACCTTGCCTCTCTCGACCCTGTTTTGAAACTGCGCGGAATCAAGGGGCTTCCCGGCGCAAGTGCATTAGATCGTAAAGTGTGGGCAGAATTTCACGAGAATCTCAACGAGGCAGCCCCCGCAAGCGAAGAAGCAATGCGGCGGTTGTTTCGAGTGAGCGAATCCGGCGAATTGGAAGTTTTACCCAAAGAAGGCATCCGCGTTCGCCGACAGCCTAAGGCGGGATCGACGGAGGCAGTGGCAAATGTAAAAATCCGTCGCGGACAGGAGTATTTCCGCGATGCCGTGCTAAACAATTTTGGCGGGCGTTGCGGCGTCAGTGGTTTGGCCGTGCGAGAATTGCTTATCGCGTCACATATCCTGCCATGGGGAACTCATGTCTCCGAACGACTGAATGTCCGCAACGGCCTTTGTCTTTCACGCCTGCACGATGCCGCTTTTGATCGGGGGCTTATTGCATTCGACGACAAGTTCCGGCTCCTTCTCTCGCCACGACTCAAAGCCGAGCTGTCGCAACGTAGCGTCGCCGAGAACTTTGGCGCTTATGCCGGAGAGGCTCTATGCTTTCCAGATGATGCTGCCCCGCCCGAACTCGTGTTTCTTTCACAGCATCGCGCGACCATTTTCCGCAAAGCATAACCGTCTTGATTACAGGATGGCCGGAGCAGCCGGATAGACGATTTTTCCGAGCCCCCAGCGTCCGCGATCGCTGCCCTTTTTTCCCGACCTGCCAACATTCCGGACGAACCAGTAAAAATCGTTCCGCCCATCGGCGTGCTCCGGGTCGCTTGTCGTGAGTGGATCTCCCTCCAAGCCTGTCGTGCGGAAGTCTTCCAGCAGCAGGCAGGGCATGGGCGCATCCAAGGAGACCCCGGAGTCCAGTTCTTTTACCGCCTCTCCCGCCTCAAGGTGAGGGTTCAGATTTTCAAGCCATCCGGCAGCCGCAGCCTGCGGGAGACTGGCAAGCCCCGTCCTGAAGCGGTAGCAAACTTTGATCCGGTCTTCTCCTGGAGCCCTTGCATCCAAACGGTTCTGGATATCCTCCCTCACGAGGGCATCCACCGGATTCGCCAGCGCCTCATCCCTGAAGAACTCCAAGTGCGTCGCGTTGACGCGGGTGTCGTTGGGGGTGAGTTTTTTGAAACGCCAGTTCATCGGCTGTTTATCTTGCCTGACTCACGACTTTCTCTCCTTCAGCACGTCCGGCTTTTTGAGCGAATTCTTTTCCTCGCTGGCGAGGCGTCGTTCGACCTTTTTCACGTCTTCGGCGGGAGGGAGGGAATCCGGGCGGATGCCGCGTTCGAGCAGGGTGCGACGGACGGCGTCGTTGTTGGTGATGTGCTCGCGGGAGATCACCGATTCCGTGCCGAGAGATTTTTCCCGGGAATTGAAAATGGTGATTTCAGCGGCGAAGTCTTTGGCTTTGAGAACGATGGTCGGAGCGAAATCGGCCAACGGGCGGGCATCGGGAACTTTCCACTGGGCTTTCATGGCCTGGGTAGATCTGCCGAAAAGTGCCTGATCGCCCTTGCTGCGGATGATGGCGAAGTTTTCGTTGCCGCCGGTCTGCTCAAAAATGACTTGGGAGAGATCCTTTTCCGTGGCGGAAAGCTTCCTCCGGGCGGAAACCCGCTCGGCTTCCTCCAAGCGCTGCTGGATCAATTCCGCACGGCGGGTCTGGACGGCGAAATACGTCTGGGCAAACGCGATTTCCTGCTTCTGCGGGTCGCCGTTCTGAGCGATGAGATAGCAGGCATAACGGGTGAGCATGATGTCGTCGATCTGGCGCTGGGAGCCGGAGCCGAGATCGACCATTTTGCTGACGTCAGCAAAATGGTCCGACACCTGGTGACCGGAGACTTCGCAGGCGGTCTTGGCCTTGGAAACCGTATTCAAGAAGTTTCGCCACTGCGTATAACCGAGCAGTTGCTGAAGGTCGCGGGCCAGCCAGTATTCCACGCCGTCTTCGGTCTGCTGGGCGTGCCCCTCGAACGTGGCCGTCAGGGTGAGGACTTGATCTGTTTTCATCGGGCCTCCTTCGCCGCGAAAAGCGGGGTATCGGCCTGGATGTGTTTTTCCACGCCATCGCGGATCTTGCCCCCTGCGTCGGGGGGGACGTCGTGCGATTGTTTCGCCTTGCCGAGGGTGAAACCGCCGCAGCCGCAGAAGAGATCGAGGAAGGTGGGTCGGTTCATCACTCGGGAAAGGGCATGGAGTTTTTATAGCGATTTGCTGTGCGCCGGGAAAGCAGAAGTCTGCGAATACCTTTCCGGGCGAGGTGGAAGCCATCGGCTTCCGCCGGAAATCCAGCACGACATGGGCATTCGATCCTTTCCGGCGGGGGCGCCGGAAACCACACGCGAGGGCGCGTATGCTCCCTGGAGGTCGGACTGGAAGAAGAATGCCGCTTGGGTTTGGTTCATTTCGCCCGCGATCCTCGCATGCGAACCAGGTCAACAAGTGTCCTACCCAAGAAGAAAAAGTGCAAATTTGAAATCGGAGAACGAAAGCCTGCGGATGATCGGCTACAATGCGCGTGGGAGGCGCGGATTTTTCAAATCGACGGTCGGTTCTTTCCCCTGACTATTCCGGTTTTCTCAAACGGAAATCTTGGCATCGGTGCGGGCGATGGCCTCGCGGACGATGCGGGATTGCTCCGGAGTCGCCGGGCGGAAGCCAAGTTTGACCAGCTTGGCGTCGAAGTCGTGAACGTGCGGGCGGTGCGCGTCCAGTGTAACCGGGGCGGAATTATTCCGTGCGGGTCGCGAGGAATGCGGCAAGGTGGCGTTCATGGTTGAAAGTAATGTCGGCGTATGCGGCATCAAACGCAAGGTCGAAGTCGTTTTCCTGCATGGGCTCTTTCCTGAGCAGGGAGCCGTCGAAGCGGAGAATGTCGCGGTGCGCGAATCCGTGCGCGGTGTCGTAGCGGGTCACGCATTGCAGGCGGTCACCGATGACTGCCAATAAGATGACCCGGAAATCCGTCACTTTCCCTCCGCCGGTGATTCGTTCCACGAAAACGAAACAGGATTCGGACAGCCACTTTTGCCAATCTCTTGCGGGCATCTGGGGAGGATGTCACGCGGTCTCCAAGAACGACAACCTCAAAGGGAAGGTGGCATCGGGACAGAAATAGCCGCTTGATTTTTTTGTTTCTCCTCCGTGTTCTCCGAGAACTCCGTGTTTCAAAAACGGTTTTCGGGTTAAAACCAGGATTGTTGAGTAGCTCACGGATGCCGAGGAAATCGCCGCGCCTTCTTTATTGCCCCCCGGCGGGATCGGGAGGCATGATGTCCGGACTGTGAACGAACCCTTGATCATCGCCGGACGCGAGTTTTCCTCGCGCCTCCTCCTGGGGACCGGGAAATTTTCCTCGAACGGGACGATGCGCGATGCGCTGGCGGCGAGCGGCACCGGGATCGTGACGGTCGCGCTCCGCCGCGCCGACCTGAGCGGGAAGCACGATCCGTTTGCCAACATCCTCGATTTTGTGGACGCAAAGAAATACCTGCTCCTGCCGAACACGAGCGGGGCGGTGAACGCGGAAGAGGCCGTGCGGATGGCCCGCCTGGCGGCGGCGGCGGGGCTTCCCATGTGGGTGAAGCTCGAGATCCATCCGGACCCCCAATACCTTTTGCCGGATCCGGTCGAGACGCTCGCGGCGGCGGCGGTGCTGGTGAAGGAAGGGTTCACGGTGCTGCCCTACATCAATGCGGACCCGGTTCTTGCCCGCCGGCTTCAGGACGTGGGCGCGGCGACCGTGATGCCGCTCGGCTCGCCGATCGGAAGCAACCGCGGCCTCGAAACCCGCGCCCAGATTGAAATCATCATCAGGCAGGCGACCGTGCCGGTGGTCGTGGATGCCGGGCTCGGAGCCCCCAGCCACGCCGCGGAGGCGATCGAGCTCGGCGCCGATGCCGTGCTTGTGAACACCGCCATCGCCGCCGCGGAAGATCCCGTCCGCATGGCGCGCGCATTCAAGATGACCGTCGAGGCCGCACGGGAAGCGGTCGAGGCCGGGCTTCCGATGCGGCTCTCCCAGGCGTCGGCCACCAGCCCGCTCGACGCCTTTCTCAAAACCCTCTGATTTTTCCCCATGCCCTCCCTCACGCCGATGATGCAGCAGTATCACGCGGTGCGGCGCGACCTGCCGCCCGGCACGCTGCTGCTGTTCCGGCTCGGGGATTTTTACGAAATGTTCGGCGAGGACGCGAAGGAGGCTTCCGCGATTTTGAATGTCGCCCTGACAAAGCGCGGGGCGACCCCGATGTGCGGGGTCCCGTTCCACGCGGCCCGCGGATACATTGAGAAGCTCATCGCCGCCGGCTGGCGGGTCGCGATCTGCGACCAGGTCGGCGAGGTCACGGCCGGAAAGCTCGTGCGGCGGGAAGTCTCGCAGGTCCTGAGCCCCGGCACGCTGGATGATTTCGGGCTCGACGACCGGAAGCCGAACTACCTGGCCGCCGTCTGCGAGCGCAAGGGGGCTTTCGGACTCGCGTATGCGGACCTCAGCACCGGGGAGTTCCGGCTCACCGAGATCGAATCGCTCGGGTCGCTGCTCGACGAGCTCGCCCGCGTCAGCCCCGCGGAGATCCTTGTCCCCGAGCAGCAGGTGGAGATTTTCGGCGCGCTCTCGAAGCCGTCGGCGATGGATGCCTACCTGTTCGAGCCGGACCCCGCGGAGGAAATCCTGCGCGGGCATTTCAAAGTCCAGTCGCTCGACGGGTTCGGGTGCGCGGATCTCCCGGCTGGCACGGGGGCGGCGGGCGCCCTGCTGCATTACATCACCCGCCAGATGCGCCGCCAGGCCGGGCACCTGCGCCAGCTGCGGCCGTACCGGCGGAGCGCCTATCTGATTCTCGACGCCTCGACGCAGAGCCACCTGGAGCTCGTTTCCTCGCGGGCCGGCCGGGGCATGACTCTCCTCGGCGCGCTCGACCGGACGGCGACCCCGATGGGGGCCCGCCTGCTGCGCGAGTGGGTGCTGCATCCGCTGCGCGATGCGGAGGAAATCGAGCGGAGGCAGGAGGCCATCGCCGCGCTGCTCGATGACGCGCGACTCCTCGGCGATCTGCGCGCACGGCTGGCCGAGATCCGGGACATCGAGCGCGCGACCGCACGGCTCGGCGGCCTCTCGGGAAATGCCCGCGACCTTGCCGCGCTCGCCCAGTCGCTCGACCGCATCCCGGTCCTCGCCGCCTCCCTCGGCGCGGGCATCGGGATGCCATCGGAACTGCTCACCGGCATGGGCGGGCACCTCCACTCGCTGCCGGAACTGACCTCCAAGCTCCGCTCGGCGCTGGTGGACGAACCTCCCGCGCTCGTGCGCGAAGGCGGAATCATCCGCCCGGGCTTCGATGCGGCGCTGGACGAGCTCCGCTCCGCATCGCACGAGGGAAAAAGCTGGATCGCCGCGCTCCAGGAGCAGGAGATCGGGCGGACCGGGATCAAGTCGCTCAAGATCCGCTTCACCTCGGTCTTCGGGTATTTCATCGAGATCACGAAATCCAACCTCGCCTCGGTGCCGGACGACTACACGCGCAAGCAGACGACGGTGAACGGCGAGCGGTTCATCACGCCCGCGCTCAAGGAGGTCGAGGGAAAAATCCTCGGTGCCGACGAGCGCGCCCGCGCCCGGGAGATCGAGCTGTTTGCCGGGCTCCGCGCCGCCGTCCTCGCCGAGCTTCCGCATCTGCAGGAGACCGCGAACACGCTCGCCGTCCTCGACACGATCTGCTCGCTCGCCGAGACCGCGCGGCTTCACGCGTTCTGCCGTCCGGAAATCGAGGCGTCGCAGGCGATCCACATCGAGGAGGGCCGGCACCCGGTCCTCGACCAGCAGCCCGGAGGCGAACGGTTCGTGCCCAACGACACCGACCTCGGCCTGGACGGAAAATCCTTCGCGATCATCACCGGCCCGAACATGGCCGGAAAATCCACCTACATCCGCCAGGTCGCGCTGCTCGTCCTGCTCGCGCAGATCGGAAGCTACGTGCCGGCCAAGGCGATGCGCTGCGGGCTCGCCGACCGGATCTTCACCCGCGTCGGCGCGAACGACGACCTCGCGCGCGGGCAGTCCACGTTCATGGTCGAGATGAACGAAACCGCGAACATCCTCAACAACGCGACCGCGCAGAGCCTGGTGATCCTCGACGAGATCGGCCGCGGCACGTCCACGTTCGACGGGCTCTCGATCGCGTGGAGCGTGGCCGAATACCTGCACGACAAGATCGGCTGCCGGACGCTCTTCGCCACCCATTACCACGAACTCACCGACCTCGAGCGCACGCGCACCGGGGTCCTCAACCTCAACGTCGCGGTCCGCGAGTGGAACGACCAGATCATCTTCCTGCGGAAAATCCTGCCCGGCCGCGCGGACCAGAGCTACGGGATCCAGGTCGCCCGGCTCGCCGGACTGCCGGACGCGATCATCTCGCGGGCGAAAGAAATCCTCGCAAACCTCGAAAAAGCGGAGCTCAATGCCGAAGGGGAACCCGCCTTCGCCAAGGGCCGGCGCAAACGCCTCGTGCCCGACCCGGACGCCTCGCAAATGACAATGCTCTAAAAAATCAAAACCTATGAACGCCACTGATGCGGCAGCCAAGTCACCGGAAGAAATTCTTCGCGAATTGCAGGTCGATCCGGCCTGCGGATTATCGGACGGCGAGGCGAAGTCCCGGCTCGCGAAATCCGGTCCGAACGAGATCGCGCAGGAAAAGCCGCACCCGCTGCTGAAGTTTCTCGGATACTTCTGGGGTCCGATGCCGTGGATGGTCGAGGCGCCGGCCGTGATGGCGCTGGTGATCCAGGACTGGGTGGATTTTGCGATCATCACGTTCATGCTGGTCTTCAATGCGGTGCTGGGATTTTGCGAGGAGAACGCGGCCTCGAACGCGCTGTCCGCCCTGAAAAATTCCCTGGCCTTGAACGCGAAGGCGCTGCGCGACGGGAAATGGGGCGACGTGCTGGCGGCCGCTCTGGTTCCGGGCGACATCATCCGCGTGCGGCTGGGCGATGTGATTCCGGCCGATGCCGTGCTGCTCGAAGGGGATTACCTGAGCGTGGACGAGGCCGCGCTCACGGGGGAATCGCTGCCGGTTTCCAAAAAAAACGCCGACGCCGTCTATTCCGGCGCGATCGTCAAGAAAGGCGAGATGACGGCGGTGGTCACAACGACCGGCGGCAACACGTTCTTCGGCCGCACGGCCGGGCTCGTCGCCTCGGCCGGAGCCAAATCCCATTTTCAGGAGGCCGTGGTCGCCATCGGGAACTTTCTGATCGTCCTCACGGTCACGCTCGCCGCGATCCTGGTCATTGACCGGCTTGCCGCGATGGACCGGCATTTCACGAAGGACGCCCTCTTCAAGCTGGCCGAGTATGTGTTGGTGCTGCTCGTGGCGGCGGTGCCGTTCACCACTCCGGCTGTGCTTTCCGTGACGATGGCGCTGGGCGCGAAAATGCTCGCGGTCAAGAAAGCGATCGTCTCGCGCCTGGAATGCATCGAGGAGCTGGCGGGCATTGATGTCCTCTGCTCGGACAAAACGGGAACCCTCACGCAGAACAAGCTCACCCTGGGGGACATCATTCCCTGGGGCGCCGCGACCGCGCAGGATGTCATTCTGGCGGGCTCGCTGGCCTCCAAAGCCGAGGACAAGGATCCTATTGACCTCGCGGTGATGGCCGGGTTGCAGGATTCCGGCATTCTCAAAAATTTCCGGCAGACCGGTTATGTTCCGTTTGATCCGGTGACCAAGCGCACGGAGGCGACCCTGCAGGATGGCGCGGGAAAATCCTTCCGCACCGCCAAGGGCATGCCCGCTGTCATTTTCGATCTCTGCAAAATGGCCGGAGAGGACCGGGCGAAATGCGACAGCCAGGTCGCCGGGTTGGCGGCCAAGGGCATGCGGGCGCTCGCTTCGGCGCGCAGCGATGACGGCGCAGGCTGGCGGTTCCTCGGGATCCTGCCGCTCATGGATCCGCCGCGCACGGACTCGAAACAAACCGTGGAGGAAGCCCGCAGGCTGGGCGTCATCGTGAAGATGGTCACCGGCGACGATGTTGCCATCGCCCGCACGATTTCGGGTGACCTCGGCATGGGCACGAACATCCAGCTCGCAAGCGATCTCTTCCCGGCGGATTCCGCCAACGGCTCGCTCCCGGCGGGCGCGGCGGACAAGATCGTGGCCGCCGACGGCTTCGCGCGGGTCTTTCCCGAACACAAATACGGGGTGGTCAAAGCCCTGCAGGAAGCCGGGCACATCGTGGGGATGACAGGCGACGGCGTGAACGACGCGCCCGCCCTCAAGCAGGCCGATGTCGGGATCGCTGTCTCCGGGGCGACCGATGCCGCGCGCGCAGCGGCTGCGCTCATCCTCACCGCGCCGGGGCTCTCGGTCATCATTGACGGAATTCTCGAGGCCCGGCGGATTTTTGAGCGGATGATGAGCTACATGCTCTACCGGGTGTCCATGACCCTTGCGATCATGTTCTTCGTCGTTTCCTCGGTCCTTTTCTTCGACTTCTTCCCCTTGTCGGCCGTGATGATTATCGCTCTGGCCCTGCTGGATGACCTGCCGATCATGACGATCGCCTATGACCGGGCGACCGCCGCGCCGAAGCCGGTGAAGTGGGACATGCCGCGCGTCTTTCTCATCTCCTCGGTGCTCGGGCTCTGCGCCGTGGTGCAAAGCTTCCTGCTCCTGTTCCTCGGGCGGAATCATTACCATCTCGACGGGCTCCACCTGCAGACGATGATGTTCCTGCAATTGGTGGCAGGCGGGCATCTGCTGCTTTTTGTGACGCGTGCGGTCGGCCCCTTCTGGATGCCGCCTTTCCCGGATCTCCGCCTGTTCTTTGCCATTGTCGGAACGCAGCTCGTCGCCGTCCTCGCGTGCGGCTTCGGAATCGGAACCGTCGTCCCCGCCCTCCCGTGGGCCATCATCGGCTGGGTCTGGGTCTATAACATCGCCTGGATGTTCGTCCTCGACCTCGTCAAAATCGCCCTCTACCGCGTCCTGAACGGCTGGAACCTCCACGGCAGCCCCTCCACACTTTTCAGCCGCCTCCGCACGAATGTGAGCCCCTACGGCTCGCTCCACTCACGCAGAAAATAACCGAGTTCAGAAAACCCAGACAAAATGAAAAAACCGCTCACAATCGTCGCCCTCGTGGCGGCCTCGCTCGGAGGGCTGCAGGCGACGGTTCTCCTTCAAGACAATTTTCCGACGAATGGCAGCCTCGTGGGAACAACTCCACCCGTCGGTGGAATTTGGCAAACCCTTTCCGGCACTGCGGACACGCTGGTTGTTTCGGGAAACAAGCTGCAAATCCAGGAGACTATGGATCAGGACGCGGAGTCGGATTTCCCAACCTTGCAGTCGGTGGACTTGTTTGTCGGTTTTTCGCTGAACATGTCGGCTGCAAATCTTCCCTCGGCAGGCGGAGAATACTTTGCCTCTTTCAGAACCACGACAGGCTACAACGGGCGTCTTCTTGCGCTCCGTCCGACTGGCACTGCCGTCGGCAAGTTCCGCCTTGGTCTCTCCAACAACGGAGAGGCGGCAGTGAGTTGGGCGTCCGATTTGGATCCCGGCGTGGACTACCAGATCGTCGTCAAGTTCACACAGAATGGAGCGAATGACTTTGTCACGCTTTGGGTGGGTCCCTCTTCCGAGGCCAGCACCTCGGTTTCCACGACCGGCGCCGCGATCAACACGAACTTGTCCGGATTTGCATTTCGGCAAACAACAGTGAGCGGCGACCTGGCAATTGATAATCTCGTGGTCGGCACCACCTTCTCCGAAGCCGTCCCCGAGCCAAGCACCTGGGTGCTCCTCGGCACCGGCTCGGTCGTTCTCCTTTGGACCCTGCGCCGCGTCCGCCGGATCAAGAGCTGAGAAAAGTCGGCACTGACGGAGCAGCGCCTCCAGATTTTCCGGCATGCGATGTCCCTGCCACTGGTCGCCCGGCAGTTCCTCGAAACGTGGATGCCCAAGGAATTTCTGGCCCTGGTCGAATGGTCCACTCTTCGCGTCGAGAAAATTTCCGGCATCAGCGAAGCGCTTGCGGAACGCCGGGAGGATCTTCTTTACCGGATCGAGGTGGCTGGAAAACCGGTTTGATCAGGTTCCCGATGGACTCCGCGAGGAAATTTCACACATTTCTGACTCCGCACGCCTGCATGTCCTTCTCCGCGCGGCAATCCGGTGCGCAGATCTGGAATCCTTCGCCAAGGATCTCTGAGCGCCGCGTCATTGCGGCCTCGTGGGTGGTGGTCGGCGACTCGCCGGACATTGCTCAATCGCTTCGAGGATCTGATCGCGCAAGAATTGTCAGAAATCTCTGACCCCGTCTGCCTTTCTCCAGCTTTTCAAACGGATCCCCGTTTGCTACTCTGCAAACGGTGAAAAAGAAGCCGGGCTTTCCATTCGCCCGGCACTGTGATAGAAACAAACCATGAAAGCGGCCTTCGAAGATTTGCTCCAGACTGCCACGCAACGACTGGTGGCGGAATTTCGGCCGGAGGAAATTTATTTGTTCGGCTCGCACGCCTGGGGCATGCCCGGTCAGGACAGCGACATGGATTTGATGGTCATCGTGCCGCAAAGCGACGAGCGCCCCATTCGCCGCGACCAACGCGCCCAGCGCTGCCTTGGACGGCTGCTCATTTCCGCCGACGTGCTCGTGCGGACACGGCACGAGGTCAACCGCCTCCGCGAAGTGCTCGGAAGCCTGACCCACGAGGTGTTGCACAAGGGGCGCAAGGTGTATGGATGACACCCGCAAGGAACTGCTGCGTTCGTGGCTCACCAAAGCGGCAAGCGATTTGCGAAGCGCCCGCGTCCTCGGTTCGGCTGACGATGCGCCGCTCGACACCGCCATCTACCATTGCCAGCAAACGGCGGAAAAGGCGGTGAAAGCCTTTCTGGTGTCCAGGGAAATTTCACCCGAAAAGACCCACGACATCCGCAAACTGACGCTGGAGGCCACAGTTCACGAACCGCGTTTCAACGAAGTCATGGACATGGCGGTCTCGCTCACGCCTTACGCCTGGGAATTCCGTTACCCCGATGATTTGGCCGAAACGTATCCCACGCGCGAGGAATTCGACGAGGCCCTCCAACACGCCCAAACCATTTGCGATTTCGTCTTGAATCTGCTCCCGGTGGAGTCGCGGCCATGAGCCGAAACCGCCGGGAACGGCTGAAATTGCCAACACCATTCAACACCAGACTCCGCAGCGATCCAACCCGCACTATCATGCCAGTGAATTCACCAGCAGATCTTGTGGACCTGCCAGATATTTTTCGCTTCTTTCCCCAAGGCGAGCCGCGCAAATGTCAAAGAGCAAGGATTGACCCCTTTTACGCTTCTTTCCCCAAGGCGAGCCGCGCAAATGTCAAAGAGCAAGGATTGACCCCTTTTCATCGCGCAAATGTCAAAGAGCAAGGATTGACCCCTTTTCCTTTTCTTCCTTTTCCCTTTTCCAAAGAGCAAGGATTGGTACCCTTTTCTCTTTTCTCGGGGTGAGCCGGTGCGACGTGCCCCCCCGGGGTCATGGTTGCACGGTCCTGACGCGGAAGAATATTCTTGGCGTAGCGGGGGTGATGGGGGTCGCGTAGCGCACGCGTTCCCATGTTGCATCCACAGTTTCGATGTTCGGTTCTTCGGTCAAGGTCTCCCATGGGGTCGTCGTGCCGAGGGAGGTCGACTGCTCGGGAACATAAACGAGCGTCGAGTTCCGCCTCCGCAGGAATTCGATGACCATTTCGGAAATTCCGTTCTCCATGCCGATATGCGGGAGGCCTGGAGTTGTGCCGCCGGGCTTGTAACGGGTCGAATCCGCCACGGTTCCGCGCAGTCCGAAGGCATATTTGAGAAGGTTCGGAATTCCATCCCCTGCCGGACAATCGGCGTAGCCGCGCAATTCCGGAGGAATTCCTTCTGCGCTGAGCCAGCTTTCGAAAGACAGCGTCCCTCCGCCGACAGCATCCATTGCGAGAGGATTGTTAAACGTGAAAGGCGCGCCTCCGGCCGAGGTGGTCGCCCCTGCGGGAAAGTCGAACACCTGGTCCGTGGGCTTGTTCCACAGGCGGAAGGTTACCTCCTCCCCGTTCTGCTTCACCTGGACGGACAGCATGACATACGCCTCTCCCTCGTAAATGAATGTCAGTGCCTTGGCGCGCAGCTCGCCGCCCACATGGGCGGCGATCACATCGCCCGCAGGCACCGGCTGCCCGTCGAGTGTGACCTTCCCGACAACCGCCATCTGCGGGTTTGGATAAGCCACGGGATTGCCGAACGGGTCCGTGGAGGACCAGACCATGGCGGCGATGGCCGATGCGGGGGCTTCGTAGGTGAAGGTGAACGCCGACTTCGCCTTGAGCCAGTATCCGCGTCCCGGATGCATGCTCGTCATGGAATTGAACACATCGGGGGAGGCCGGGTCAAAGACTCCGTCCAGTCCGGTGATCCGCTCGATCTTGCCCTGTGCGAGCGGCGCGCTCAGGATCTGGCGGATTGACCCACCCACGTTTGGCAGGTAGCCGATGTGGTTCCAGCCGGCACCCACCGAGACCGGTGTGCTTTCCAGCGCGACCGGTGCGCCGCGGCTGACCAGGGACTCGCGCGATTTCATCTTGATCCAGTAACCCTTGCCGGTCCGCAGGCTCTTGAGGCTGTTCAGCACGGGCGGAAGCGTGGGATCGAATGTTCCGTGGTCCGTGCTCACCACCTGCTCGATGGCCGGCAAAATCGAGGCGAAGACCGCCTCCGGCGCGGCGTTATCCAACTGGATGTTGAACGAGACCTGGCTCCAGCCCGACAAAAGGTCCATCGCCAGCTCGATGTCATCGCTGACAATGATCTCAAACAGGTCGTCGGGGTAGCTGCCGAGCGTGCCTCCCACCTCGCTCGCCGCCTTGCTGAAGTTCGAGGCAAAGACCTCGTCCCCGCTCGCATCCCAGACCTGGAATTCGAGTTCCTCGCCGTCCTGCGCGGTAAAGACCGAGAGGTTGACGACCGCGACGCCTTCGATCACCACGACCTCCGCCCGCCCGCGAAGCTCGCCGTCGCAGTACACCGCCACCACATCCCCGTCCTCGGCCGGCACATCAAACAACTCGACGCTGGCCATGATCCGCATGGGCAGCGTCGGATACACGGTCACCGGCCCGAAGGGGTCCGCATTCACCGGAACCGGGAATAGGTCGGACGGGTAGCTGCCCAGCGATCCGCCGACCAAACTGCGGGTGCTCGCCGAACTCTCGTAAGCCTGTTCCTCACTCGCATCCCACACCGTGAAGGTCAACAACTCGTCGTCGGACGGCGTGTAAACCGAGACGTTGGCCACGGCAACCCCGCCGATCACTTCGATCTTCGTCTTGCCGCGCAGTTCGTCCCCGCAATAGACCGCCAGCACATCGTCGCCCGAGGCGGCCTCCCCAAACAAGGTGACGGTTGCCAGAATCCTCATCGGCAGGGTCGGATAGACGACCGGTGCCCCGAACGGATCCGGTGCCACCACATCGCGGTAGGTCGCCGTCACGACCACGTTGGCTGCCGGCATCGTCACCGTCGTCGTCGGGGCCGAAGCGTCCGCCACGCATGTCGTGTTCCCTGTCCAAGCCGCAAATTCCTTCCCTGTCGGCGGAGCGTCCGCCGTGATCGTCACCCGTTCACCCGCCGAATAGGTTCCGTCCCCCGTGCCGTTGGTCACCGCGAGGGTGTAGGTGACCTCCTGCTGCCACAGCCACGTGATGCTCGATGCCACCTGGGTGAGCACGAACGTCGGGGTGATGTGAGAGCTCCCCGTCACCGGAACGCTCCCCGTCCCGGTCCACCCGGTATTGTTCCAAGTCGCGCCACCCTCCTGCACGGTGGCATTCACCGAGCACGACACCGACGACTGCCAGCAATACGTCGCGTGCGTACCCACCGACGGCACGGGCGTCCCGTGCGTCGGGGCCACCGTCAATGTGTAGTCCCGGCTGTCCAGACTCCCGGTCACCGTCTGGCTCCCGCCCGAGGTTTGCGCCATCGCGAACGGGACACTGAGCAATATCCCGAAAATCACCGCCAGTCGTTTTATCATTTCGTTGATGTTCATCTCGTCGCCTTTCTTTCAAATGCGCTTGCCCGTCCCCGCTTCGCTCCGGCCTGTGCCGGCTCCGCCTCGGCCCAGCCTCTTCGCTCCGCTCTCTTGCTTGCCGCTCTCATGGGACTGAACTGCGGGTAACGCGGAAGCCGGGGCCGCTTTGGTCCGGGTTGTAGCCAGCACGGTTCGCGGCGCGGCAGTCTTCCGCATTGCTGCTCCACCGGCCGCCCCGGATCACCCGGTATAAGCCCGAACCAGGCCCGTGCGGATCCTCCTGAGACCCTGAACTGTAAATGTCATACCAATCCCAGCACAGTTCATCCTGATTACCCGCCATGTCGTATAGCCCATACCCGTTCGCCGCAAAACTCCCCACAGGACTCGTATAAGGCCTGAGCCCTGTCGCATAGGTCGGATGGTATCCCTGCGTCGGACTCACGTCGTAACTGTAGCCACTGCTGCTGATATAATTAGCCTGGGAATGGCTGATGGTAGCGCCCCAGCCGAAGAGCTTGTTGACCAACCCTCCGCGTGCGGCTTTCTCCCATTCCGCCTCCGTCGGCAGGCGGTAGCCGTTCGCTGACCAGTTGCAGTCTGGAGAGGAACTCCCCGTCCGGTAGGTCGAGCCGGACACCGTGTAACACGGCCCCAACCCTTCTTTCTCGCTGCGGGCGTTGCACCACTTTATTATGTCATACCAAGAAACGTAATCCACTGGGTGGTTGGCAGCCTTGCCCTCGCCTGCAGCCAAATCCGTGTAGCCGTGCGTGAGCCCCCATGCACGAACCTCGTCCCATTGCGCCTTGGTCACCTCATACTTCGCCATTTGGAATGCGCTCACATTCACCGTGTGAGCCGGTGACTCATCAAATATCCCGCTCGACTGGTCCCCCATTTGGAAGCTCCCCGCCGGGATCGTCACCATCGTTGATCCTGGCCCGGAGCTCGGCACCCGGATGGTTCGAAATCCAAAGTTCATATAATTATCGAGGCTGGGATCGAAGGAATTGGTGAATGTCGAACACTGGCACCAGGAAGCATCATTATCCCAGTCCCCTCCGCGGACGACGCGCTCCCCATCACTAGCCTCATCCCAGCACCACTCCCTGAGATTTCCGGCCATGTCGTAAAGTCCATAGGCGTTGGCGGCAAATGATCCGGCTGGACTGGTGTATGGAATGCCTCCGGAAAGATAGTTGGGATGATTTCCGCGTGTCGGGCTCACATCGTAGAAGAAATTGGAACTACTCTTGTAGTTGGCTTGGGCATGGCTGATGGTATCGCCCCAGCCAAAACGCTTATCGACCAATCCTCCGCGGTAGGCGTATTCCCACTCGTTGGAAGTCGGGAGGCGGTATCCGTTGGCGGCGGTACTGATGTCGGGCACGCTGACACCTGTCTTGAAGACTTGGCCGCCAACCGTGTAGCAAGGTATCAAGCCCTGCTTCTGGCTGCGGGCATTGCACCATTTCAGGCATTCATACCAAGTCACAGAATATACAGGGTGTCCCGCCGATTTGACCTGAACAGAACTCATAGAAATATCATAGCCATTGGAAGCCGCCCAGGCCGCCACCTCATCCCACATCTCCTTCGTGACCTCGGAGTTATCCATGTAGAAACTGGAAACCGTGATTCCGGCGTTGCTGCCAGCGGGGATTACGACCATACCCGCCGGGGGCAAAGCAAGAGTCGCCAGCGTCATGTCCGCTCCCGTGCTCGTTCCGACGCTGTTGGTGGCGGTGAGGCGGTAGTGATAGGTCTGCCCGGCTTGCAAACCACTGATGCTTGAGCTGACAGTCTGCACCGTGGTGCCGTTGGCGGGAGAAAGCGTCACATTTGCCACACTGCCGTAGGCGGTGGTCAGACCGTATTCAAAGCGCGCCGTAGTGGTGGCACCATTCGGATTCACCGTGCCGTTGAGGGTGGCCGAAGTGACCGATATCCCGCTCGCGGCGGTGGTGGCCACCGCCGGGGGCTGGGTGACGACCGAAGTTGCGGTTAGGGTGACAGAAATATTGCTGGAGACTTGCCCGTTCCAGTCCGCGCCCATGTTCCAGACAATGGCTTTGCCGGTACCCATGGCAACATTTGTGCCGACATGGCCGGTGGCGGAGGTGGTGCTGAGGGGCGTTGTTCCATTTTTGACCGCCAGGGCGACGGTAGCCGTCTGGGCCGACGTGCTCGCCAGATCGTAGGTGATGTCCACCAGTTTCGTTCCCGGTTGCTGGTGGAAGGCCAGGTTGCTGACGGTCACGGGGTCGGACAGATTCGTGATCGTGACGGTCTTGGTGGCTGTCTTCGTCACCGACCCCGCCGTGAAGCTGGCGGCCACGGTGACGGACTGGTTCGATGAAACCTCGGTTGCGGAAAGCGCCCCGCCGGAGATCGTTGTGTAGCTGCTGTTTTCCGACCATGTGGCCGTCGCCGTGACGTCCGCCGTGGTGGAATCGCTGTAAGTGGCGGTGCAGGAATAAGCAGCCGTCCCGTTTTCATTGATCGTGGACGGACCTGCAATCGAGATGGAACTCAGCGCAACCGCCGGTGCGGCGACCGTGATCGTCCGGGTGTATTCGTTGTTGGCCTCGTTTGTTTCATCCACGACGCCGTTGGGATCCGCCACGATCTTGATCGTGTGCGTGCCGGCGGCCAGTGAGCCCAGATTGTAGTCCAGATGGTAGCTGTAGTAGCCTCCCAGAATATCGCTGGATTGGTTGAAATGGGACACAAGAACATCGTCCAGATAAATATCGTAGATGATGACCGGCCCCGGAATGTCGATGCTTCCGTCGTTCAAGACTGCGGAGTCGAGATAGAGCGTGTCGGTGGTCAGGATTGTGGCCGCGCTGGAGTTGGTATCCGCCACGGTGGATACAACGAGTTTGTCATCCCAGGCGGACGGTTTATATGGAACCAAATCGGGCATGGAAGCGGTGCCCCGATACCCTGTGTCCGAGGTGCTGTAATTACTTTCCCCGGTGCCGGTCGAACTCGAAGCCGCCTTCACCCAGTAATAGTAAGTCGTGCCGGCCGCCGCGGTGGCGTCATCGAAGCTGGTCGCCGCCTGCCAGGCGGATGTGACTGCGGTCTTTGTTCCGGCTGTCGAGGTCGCCCGATAGACCTGGTAGTGGGTTGCGCCGCCGGGCGCGGTCCAAGTGATGCGCACCTTGTCGGTGTGGGTCCCGTCGGATGCGGTCACCCCGGTGGGGGCAGGAATCTGCCCCACCTCCGAAAAGTAGTTCAGAGTGTAGGTTGCACTATTTCCCACGGTGTAGGCCCGAGCCCGCAAATAATAGATTCCACTCGCCGTGGGCGTGTAAACGACCTGAAAATTCGTGCCATCGCCGCTGTCGTCGTTCGAAGCCACCTGCGTCGAAGTGCTGAAGGTTGTGCTGTTGTAGAGCTCGCCGTAGGTGTCGCTCGAACCGGCGCTCTCGAACGTGTACGTGGTGCCTGCCGTCAAACTCACCCGGAAACAATCGTATTCGTCGTTGCTAGCCAGTCCGTGCGGGCCATGCGACTGCGACGAGGTTGTGACCGTCAAGGCCGTCGCACCAGTCGCCGTGTTGTCTCCCGGATCCCATTGGTCGGGATATCCGCCGGACGCTTCCGCGCGCCAGCCGGTATTATACGCGCTGTAGTCGCTCGCGTTCGTGCCCGTCGAGCTGGATGCGGCTTTTACCCAGTAATAATAGGTCGTTCCGGGCGACGCCGTCGTGTCATCAAAGCTGGTTGCCGTCTGCCAACCGGGAGTGATCGCACTTTGGGTTCCGGTTGCGGTCGTGGCCCGATAGACCTGGTAGTGACTGGCGGCGACAGGTGCGCTCCAGGTGATCCGCACCTTGTCGGTGAGGGTGCCATCCGAGGCGGCCACCCCGGTCGGGGGAGACAGCGCTCCTCCCGGCAATGTCCAGCCAATGTCCTTCATCAGCCCAAGCTTCCGCGAATTGAAGGTGTGCAGCGGGGCTTGGTAGGCATACTCCATCCAGTTGCTAAAACTCGTGTTTGTCTCCCAATGGCTGACACTCGAACCCGGCTGGTATGTCGTGGGCGCAAACATTTTGATGCGCCCCCCGGCATTGGCCGCAACCGCGTTCGGCCCGTCCCAATACAGCGCGTTGCTTCGGATCGCAGAATACCGTGAACTCGAAGAAAGCTCCGTCAGGCGCGAACCGTTGTAATAGAGAAAGGTGTCGAAGATGAGCGGCATCGTGCCATCGCCGTAACCATAGCCCCCCGTGGAAGAACTAATGCTGTCGAAAAAACCCAGGCCGTGGCAAAACTCGTGAAGCAGGACCGTCACATAATCAATCTGCGATCCGGGACAGGCGGTGGGATCGGTTCCGAAATAGAAGGTCATCCTCGTATTGAATTCGAGGCGGATGTCCGTGAGTCCGGTGTTGATGTCGTAGCCCACCTGCTGGTTCCTGAGCGCGGAGCAATACAGGACGGAACCGCTGGAGTAGGCTGACGGGGAATATGAGGCTCCGATGATACGGGAATCGCCCATATCCTTGAAAGTGATGGAGGCCGTGACCGGGACAGGTCCGGATATCTGGCCTCCCCACAGTCCCAGTCCATAGGCGGTGGCCGTTTGCGCAGAGGAAGTGGTTCCGGAGATCGTGTAGTCAAACACCAAGCTGCCTCCCGCCGTCAGGTTTGTCCTGGCGTCCGGACCCCGCACCTCGTCGTAAGTGCCGAGCGATCCGTCCGGCAGCAAATAGATATATGTGTAGTAGGCCATTTCCTCAGCCTTGGCCTCGGCAAGCGCCTGCTGCTCGGGATCCTGGGGATCGAGCACCATGACCGATGGTTTGGACAGCGATACGGCGACAAGATGGCGGTCCGTGACATCGGTCGTCTTGATCGTGTCTGCCGCTTGGAATTGGAATTGGGGGAGAACGACATCCTGCACCTCGACGGCAAACCGGGCGCTGCGAACAACATTTTCACTGCCATCCTGAGCCGATTCCAACAACGACCAGCTATACGCCTCGGCCTCGCCCAGCTCCGCCGCCTTCAGTTCTGCAATCACAAGGGGCGTGAGAGTGACCGATGTCACGCCGCTGCCAAAGCCCGAGAGCACCACCGACTTCCCGTTGGTTTCGTTTTCGATGATCACAGCCGCCTTTTCGGGGGCGACATCGTCCATTGTGATCTCGACCGCCTGATCCGCTGGAACGGTCGCGGCCATCGCCTGCCTGCGTTGCACCTGCTGGAGGGCCGCCTGCTGTGCCGGTTGCACCGACTTCTCGCCGACGCGGAAGAGTGGCGCCGCAAACCCGGAGGGCGCACAAAAAGCGAGAAGCAAAAGGAGAGACCAGAATCGGTATTTCATGGTTGTTTGCGATGGTTCCAAGGGGGCGTTTTCTTCCCCCAATCAGTTGCTATGCATGGCATCGGGGCTCTTGAAATCAAGCCGGCCGGTTCTAAATAGAATAGAAATGAAGCAACTCTCTGATGCTGCGGCGCTTACGCCTGTCTCGCTCCAAGGAAGGCGCACTTGTCGGAGTTCGGGCACAGGAATGTCTGCGCCGGGACACCAATGTATTGGGCAAGCAGGAGGAGGTTTTCAACCGAAGGAAACGAGTGACCGGTTTCCCAATGTCCCCATGTGGATACCGCCACCCCGAATTCTCCAGCAGCCTCCGAAATCGTCTTTCCACTCCGTTGCCGCCAGCCCTGCAAGCCTTCGGAAAACCGGGCAGCCACCAGCGAAAAAGAGGATGTTCTGAGAATAACCGGGGACATTTTGCTCAACGCTACTTGGCAAGTATGGGGCTGAACCCACTCTGGCGTCAACCACGATGATGTTGCAATTTCGTAGAAAAGCACAATGTGTTTTCCCTCCCGAACCGGAACAGCGTGCGGATGGCCTTGCGGCAGTTGTTTTTTGTCCGGCTTGTGTTTTTCTTCATCGAGGCCAGTCCATCTCGGCGGTCTTGATGTCCCCGATATTCGCGGTGAACGTCTTGGCGGAGAAATGAAGCCGCGCCTGCATGTCGACCCCCTCGGCGGACGCGAGGCGAAACTGATTGGCATCGAAGGACGGCGGGGAGGAATGCGAGCGGATTACGACCAGTTCAAGGGCGCAAGACCGTCCACGTTTGCAAAGTGAGCGTCGCAGGCGGCCAGTGGCATCGAGCATTCCATGGCTACTGCGGCGATCCAGATGTCATTTTCCGGGATGGGTGTTCCCTTGCGCTCCAAAGCGGCGGCGATTTGGGCGTAATGCAGTGCTGTGGCTGTGTCGGGATGCAACACAGCCACCGTCTGGAGGAACGTTTCGAGCTTGGCACGGTTCTTTTCCGGGGTGGCCGATTTCAGAACGCCTTTGTAAAGCTCGCCCAGGGCGGTGAGCGGGAGGAACAACGGTTCGGCAGGCGGCGCTTTTTCGGCGATGTCGATCCTGCCGCGCAGGTGATCGATCACGACGCTGGTGTCGAGTAGGACGCCCTGAGCCATTACGCTTCTAGACGGCGGGCACCGTGAAGTGCCATTTCAAAAGCCTGTCCGTCCTCGTCGCTCAGAACTCCATGAGTCTGGCGCAGAAGTTCCCGGCGGGCCTCCTGGTCGGCCTGGCTCAAGCCGTGAACGTAGCGGGCCACTTCGACCAGTTTCTGGGTCGGCAGGCTTTTCAGATCTTTCATGATGGATTCGATCACACTCATGTCCACAGTGTAGCTGCTGGGAGGGAAGAACGCGAGCCAAGTTTACGGATCGGGAAAAGGGACAGGCGCGGATTTCCTTCAACCTCTCCTTGGCGGGCATGATCGCGAACCATTTCTTCGCTTCCTCCTCCAAGACCAATTCCCTGTAACTCGAAAAAATGATTCGCGGGCTGTTCCTTGTTGGTTGTTCTTCTGCCGCTGCAGACGCCCGTGTTGACGTAGCGTCAGTGCCCAAACGCGCGTCCCGTAAAAAATTTCCGGGCTGAGTCAGGCGGCTTTCGCCAGGCGCACGAACTCGCGCACGAGGTATTCGTCTTTTTTCTGCGGAGAGACCTCGACGCCGCTCGCGACATCGACCGCGTGCGGGCGCACGATCCGGACCGCTTGGCAGACATTGTGGGGGTCGAGACCGCCCGCAAGAAGGATCTTCCTTCCGGGATTTTTGTCGGCGAAGTCGCGTGCGAGATCCCAGTCGAGACGTTTTCCCGTCCCGCCATAGGCGTCCGCGCTCCACGCGTCGAGGAGGAGTCCCGGAGCCTGGAATTCGAGCGCCCCGGCGGGAACCCCGGAATCCGAGACCCGCACCGCCTTGATCCAACGTTCGAACCCCGCACCGGAGCAGAACTCCGGGGTTTCGTCCCCGTGAAACTGGATCCACTCGAAGCATTCCCCCAGCCGCAGTTTTTCGAGAAGGGCCTTGCCGGGATTGACGACCACGGCAACGCGGCAGGGCGACGCGCCGAGGTCGCGGATCCAGGGGATCGCCTGATCCGGCTCGATGGAGCGGCTCGATCCCGGAAAGAAGTTGAACCCGAGCGCATCCGCTCCGGCGCGGGCGCACATCGCCGCATCGGCCGGGCTGGTCAGTCCGCAAATCTTCACCTGAAGACCACTCTCGCCCAGAAAGCTCATGGGAAGGTTAGTTCAGCGTGCGGGCATTCGCTTTTTTGACCGACGGGTGGTGGGTGATCGCGTGGATCTTTCCGTCGCTGGATCGGAAAAACGAGCTCAGGATCCAACTGACAATTCCGATGATGATCGCCCCGAAAAACGCGCTGCCGAACCCGTCCACATGGAATGGCGGGATCAGCGCCGAAACCAGCATCAGCAGCAGGGCATTCACCACAAAAATAAACAGCCCCATCGTCACGATGATAAACGGCAGGCTGAGCAGCAGGAGAACCGGGCGCACGAACGCGTTGATGATCCCCAGCAGCAGTGAGGCTCCGAGCAACGCGGCCGGCGGTTCGCAGGTGATTCCCGGAACCAGTTTCGAGGCCGCAAACACCGCAACTGTTGTCACCGCCCAGCGAATGAGAAATGCCGTCATGACAGGATCCTAATTTATCCCGGCTTTTTTTGAAGATTTATTTTGCAACCGGGCACGTTTCGGACGCACAAAGGGGTCATTATGGCGAAAAAGAAATCCGAAAAAGAACCAAAGGAGAAGAAATCCGGAGAAAAAAAAGCCGGTGCGAAACGGAAAAAATCGGCGTTGGGCGTCGCGCCATTGGTTGTTGTCGACACGGCGGCTCCGGTCGCCGGAGACGAGAAGCGCAAAATGCGGATTTCCCAGCCCGTCAAGAAGTCCGGGTCCGCGAAGGGGTCGGTCACGGACGAAGACATCGGGCTCCGCGCCTATTTCATCCATGAACGCCGGCACAAGATGGGGTGGCCGGGAGATGCGACCAGCGACTGGGTCGAAGCCGAGCGGCAGCTCGCAGCCGAGTCCGCAAGGAAAAAGTAGCGGGGGGCGCCGGCCGCGTCTTTCTCCGTCCCGCGCGCATTTTGCCTTTCCTCTGCGGGGAGCCTGTTGGACTCTCCCTTTGTGCTGAAACCGGTTCTGCTCCTTTGCCTGGTTGCTGCGGCTCCGGCCCTGGCCCGGGAGTTCTCCGTCGTGGCCTACAATGTCGAGAACCTCTTCGATGCCGACGGAGTGGCCGTGTATGAGGATTTCCGGCCGGAGACCTACACCCCGGAGCATCTGGCGGTGAAGGCCGGAAACATTGCGAAAGTCCTCGCCCGGGTGGAGGGCGGCCCGGACATCATCGTCCTCAATGAAATCGAGCTCGACCAGACGCCGGCTTCCGCGATCAAGGATTACGACGCGTGGCTGGCGTCGGTGAAGGGCAGGAAGATTGCCGATCTGCTGGCGGGGCCAGTGGTGCCGGCCGCGGCGGCGGGCCTGCCTGCGGAGGCATGGTTGCTCAAGGCCTGCGACGATGCGGGGCTGCGGGGATACCATGTGGCTGCGACAGACGAAAAGCCCGGCGCCTACGAGGACGGCCGCGGGATTGCGGTCCGGAATGTGATCTTCTCGCGGTTTCCGATCTCCTCGGTCCGCACGCATCGCACGCCGAACGCGCGGGCAATCCTGGAAGCCACCCTCGACGTGGACGGGCATCCGCTGACCGTCTTCGCGAACCACTGGAAATCCGGAGCCGGAGACATCGAGTGTGAGGCGGTGCGCCTGGAAAACGCAAAGACCCTTCGCAGGCGGCTCGACGAAATTTTTGCAAGCGATCCGAACGCCGATGTGATCGTGGCCGGCGACTTGAATTCCCACTACAACCAGAAGCGCCGCTACCGGGCGATGAAAACCACTGGGATCAACGACATCCTGCGCGCGCAGGGCAACGAGCTCGCCCTTCGCGGCAAAGGCGCGGACCTCTACAATCCCTGGTTTGAACTCCCCTCGAACCATCGCGGCAGCGACATCTACAAGGAGGAATGGGGGACCCTCGTGCACCTCATCCTCTCTCGCGGACTCTATGATCAGAACGGCGTCCAATATGTGGACAACAGCTTTTCCGTGCTGAAATTCCCCGGACTCAACGCGGATGTTTTCGGACGGCCGGTCCGGTGGTCCCGCTCGAAAACCCCGGGCGGGTTCTCCGACCATTTTCCCGTTTCGGCGCGCTTTCGGACGGTGGAGGACGGGGACAGGAGCCGGTGGATGCCGCTCAACCAGCCGAGCCTCACCGATGCCGGCCCCGAAACCCCGGTGCGCGTGGAGACCTCGCCCGTCGATCTTTTCGCTTCCGCAATCCAGACGGACAAGCTCCCGGCGGGCACCAACCTGCGGGACGGGACATTCGACGGACGCGTCTTTTTCGTCAGTGCCCCGGCGACGCTTGACGGGCGGGGGTTCGTGCATGTCCGCGTCCTGGGCGGGGACTACGATGTGTTCACTCACGACAAAGACCTGCGTCCGCTGGTCCGCGAACGCGCGAAAAACGATTCCCGCCTCAGTTTTTACGGCGAACTCGGAACCTACCGCGGACGCTGGCAGTTTCTCCTCCACGGAAAAGAATGGCTCGTTGCCAAGCCTTGATCGATCCTTGGCGCTCTGCCAGCTTGTGAAACCGGGCGTGGCAGGGAATAATCCGTGCGATGTATGTGCGGGTGCTTCCGGATCAGGCTGCGGGGCGGCTTCTGGATTATCGTGTCCCGGAGGTGTTCGAGGCATCCGTCGCGGTGGGCTCGCGGGTGAAAGTGCCGGTGCGCACACGGCTCCTCACCGCGACCGTGATCGAGGTTCTCGAGGAGTCCGATGTCCGGGGGGTGCGCGATGTGGTCGGGTTGCTCGACGCGAAGCCGATGATCCGTCCTGCGCTGCTCGAGTTGGCGCGATGGATGGCAAATTACTACTGCTGTCCGATCGAGACGGCGGTTTGCAGCGTGCTTCCGGTGGCGGTAAGGGATGGGCGGGTTTCCGGGAAGCGACGGAACACCGCGCGGCTCGCGAGGGAGATTCCGGAAGAGGAGCTCGCGGGTCTGGAAAAGCGTGCGCCGCGCCAGGCGGACGCCCTGCGCGTGCTGATCGAGGCCGGCGAGCCGATGGCTGTCGCCGCGGCCGCCGGGCTGGCCGCCGTGGCGGAGGGGGTTTTCCGCACGCTGGAAAAACGCGGGTTCGTCCTCATCGAGTCGGAGGTTGTCGCCCGGGATCCCTACGCGGAGAAATTTGTTTCCTCCGGCGGCGTGACGCTGAACTCCGAGCAGGAGTCCGCGCTCCGGGCGGTTGAGGAGGCGATGGAAAAACCCGGCACCCCGATCCTGCTTTTCGGAGTCACCGGTTCGGGGAAAACCGAGATCTACCTTCGCGCGATCCGGCAGGCGGTCGAGCGCGGCCGCACGGCGCTCGTCCTGGTGCCCGAGATCGCGCTGACCCCCCAGACGGTCGAACGGTTCAAATCCCGCTTCTCGGACATCCAGGAAAAAATCGCGGTCCTCCACAGCCACCTCTCGGAGGGTGAGCGGCACGACGAATGGCACAAAATCCACAGCGGCGCGGCGCGGATCGTCATCGGCGTCCGCAGCTCGATTTTTGCGCCGCTGGAAAACCTCGGGATCATCATCGTGGACGAGGAGCACGAAAATTCCTACAAGCAGGACGAGGCTCCGCGCTACAACGCCCGCGACATGGCGGTCCTCCGCGGACATCGCGAGGCCTCGGCCGTCCTGCTCGGCAGCGCGACCCCTTCGCTCGAGAGCTGGCACAACGCGCAGACCGGAAAATACCGTCTCGTGCGGCTCGACCAGCGGGTGGACGACAAGCGGATGCCGGTCGTGCGCGTGCTCGATCTCCGGCAGAAGGCGCGGCAGTCGCCCGAGGGCGGGCTCCTCTCTCTCCCGCTCAAGGAGGCGATCGAGGGACGTCTTGCCAAGGGCGAGCAGGCGATCCTTTTTCTCAACCGCCGCGGGTTTTCGACCTCGATGCTTTGCGAGGCGTGCGGCCATGTCTGCGAGTGCCCGGACTGCAGCGTCTCGCTGACCTACCACCGCGCCGCCGGGCGGATCGTCTGCCACATCTGCGGGCACTCGGCGCGCGCGCCGAAGGTCTGCCCGAAATGCAAGGACCCCGGGATCCGCCACGCGGGGGTCGGCACGCAAAAAATCGAGGATGCCGTCCGACGGATTTTTCCAAAGGCGCGCATCGCAAGGATGGATGCCGATTCGATGACCCGCAAGGAGGCCTACCGCGAGACGCTCGGGGCGTTCAAGGAGGGGAAAATCGACATCCTGGTCGGCACGCAGATGATCGCCAAAGGGCTGCATTTTCCGAATGTCACGCTGGTCGGGATCGTCAATGCCGACCTCGGCCTCCACATGCCGGATTTCCGTGCCGGCGAGCGGACGTTCCAGCTTCTCACGCAAGTCGCCGGTCGGGCCGGCCGCGGCGAGATGGAGGGGGAGGTTCTCGTGCAGACGTTCACGCCGTTCAGCCCCTCGATCCAGTTTGCCCGGCACCACGACTACGAAGGGTTCATGGAACAGGAAATGGAATTCCGCCGCCAGTTCGGCTACCCGCCGTTTGGCCGCATGGTCCTGATCACCCTGCGGGGCACGATGCGCGAACGCGCGGAGTTCTCGGCGCAGACCCTCGCCCGGAAGCTCAAAGCCGCTGCCCCGGCCGGCGTCGTCGTTGGCGAGGCGGCTCCCGCACCGCTGGAACGGGCCAAGACGTATTATCGGTTCCAGGTTGCGCTCCGCGGGCCTTCCTCGATGGCCCTCGCCCGGCTCACGCGTTCGGTGCTCGACTCGCTGCCCATGCCGGAAGATGTCTTCGTCGCCGTGGACGTGGACCCGCTGAGCTTGCTGTAGCAGCCGCACAGAGCCGGAGGAAACGCGGGCGGACGAATGGTTTTGCGCGAACCGCCCGGCGCGGGTAGTCTGAACGGATGATTTTTCGATTGGGGAGGCTGATGCTTTACCCGGCCATTTTGGTCGGGGCGGCGCATGGCCAGGGCGGACTGACCGGAGTCGAGCCCGGCTTGAAGGATGCCGTTAATTGGAAGTGGAGGGCGGACCTTTCCGAGCCACAGCATTGGGGGCTTGAGATTCCGGAACCGCCCCCCGCTCCGGCGCTTCCGCTCACACCGGCCTTCTCGTCGCCGGGAAATTCCTATGAGGTCCGGCGCGGAGACGCCCTCATTTTGATCGCGAAAAAAGTCGGCCGCACGGTTGCGCAGCTCAAGGCGGCAAACGGGCTGAAGGATGACATGATCCGCATCGGACAAGTCTTGCAGATTCCAACGCTGGAGGAATGCATCGCGCTGGGGCTTCCCCCCGAACCGAAGGGCGGGGAAAAGCGGAGCGCAGAGGCCGCCGGCGCAACCGCTCTGGACCGGGAGACTCTGCGCCTTCAAGTCTTCCTCGACCGCCAGAATTTCTCGGCGGGGCCGGTCGATGGAAAAAACAATCCCGCGTTCCAGAAACTCGTCTATCTGTACCAGGCCAGCCGTGGCGGAGAAGCGCTTGAGGCAGAGGCCCGGTCCGCGGGTCGGGAGGTGACGGCCAGCTACACCCTGCGTGCCGTGGACTTCCGCTTCATCGCCCCGCCCAAAGCGGAGGAAAAAATTGTTGAGACAGCCGGGAAGAAAAAATCCCCGCCGCCGGTCAAGGCGGCGCCGGCTCCCGTCTATGCGGAGATGATTTCCTCGCCCATGCTGGCCTACCGGTCGCCGTGGGAGTTCGTCGCCGAGCGTTTCCACTGCGACGAGGCGCTCTTGAAGGCGTTGAACCCAAGCATCAAGCCTGTTCCCCAGGCGGACACGGAATTCCAGGTTCCAAATGTCCTTCCATTTGAAATCGAAAAAGCGCTCGACCCACCTCTCCAGCCCGCGGCCGATCCCAACCATGTCATCACCGCTGTCATCGTGGACATCTCGCGCCTCGAGATTTACAGCAACGACCGGCTTGTCGCCATCCTGCCCGTCTCTGCGGCGAGGCCCGGATTACGGGGCCGCGGGATATGGCGCATCATGGACGCGATCGCGCGCCCCCGTCTGGTGACATTCCACGAGCCCAAGGATCCCCCCAAGCCGACAAGCACATTCTTCACGGGAGAAAACCCAACTCCTCCCTCAGAAGTTCTGTCCACCGAGGAATCTCTTCCGGCCGGTCCGAACAACCCCGTGGGCATCATCTGGATCAATCTCGCCAAGACCGACCCCCCGGAGCTCCTTCCGTTTGGACTTCACGGGACCAGCCTTCCAGGGCAGATGAACACGCTGGCAAGCCTCGGAGGATTCCGCATGCCGAACTGGGATATCGCCCGCGCGGTGCGGATGCTACCATCTGGGACGGCGCTGATTTGGAAACAAAGCACTGCGCCAACCGCCACGCCAGCGTCACAACCCGCGATGTAAAATTGGGGTCAGTCCGGAATGGCACTGGGTCGAAAAAACTGTCAGCCTCGGATTGATGCGGCCCAGGCGTCACAGATTTCGGGTTGAATGCCTTCGGCAATCGGGCAAGGTGGGCGCATGAGAGTTCTTCTGTCTGCCCTCGTTTTTTCCTCGTTGTTATCGGCGTCCGCCGCATGGGAAGTGACGGAGACCACGCAACTGGGAACCCTTCCGAAAGGCGGGGCTGTCCTCCAGGCACAGATGTCCGACGGGCCGCGCACCGCGCGCGTCACCGCCATCGTTTTTCCCGCGCGCTCCTACAGCCTGCGCGTGGTGGAAAGCCCGTCGCCCGGCACGTCGAAACTTGCCGGAACACTGTCTGCGGCCGGATGCGTGGCCGGTGTGAACGGAGGGTATTTTCATCCGGATTTTCGTCCGGTCGGCCTGGTGATCGCAGACGGCCGGGAGGTTCACTCCTTTGAAAAAGCGAAACTTTTGTCCGGCATTTTGGTCGTGAGGGGGACCGGAATCGAGATCGTGCGGGCGTCCCGATTCAAGAACTCCGCCGAGGTCCGCGAGGCGATCCAGTGCGGTCCGATGCTTGTCGAAAACGGCCGGCCGACAGCAGGGCTCAACGCGGAACGCCCGGCGCGGAGGACGGTCGTTGCGACCGACGGACGCGGGCAATGGGCGCTCATCTATATCACATCGGTCACCCTGGCCGATGCGGCGCGCATTCTCACAACCCACGGGGCACTGCGCGAGTGGACCACCGCATTGAACCTCGATGGAGGTTCGTCCAGCGGACTCTGGGCAGCGACCACGCCCGCCGCCGTCTCACTGCCCGAGTTCGGGCATGTCAGGAATTATATCGGCATTGTCCCGAGGCTGTGAGCCACCTTGCTTCGGCAACCATGCCAGCTGCCTGAACAACTGACATGCTTTGATCAGAAAGCGAGCCAGTGGAACACTCGGTTCTCCTCCATATCGTGCGCGGAAGCGGATGGAAAACTCTCCGTGTCTGATGTCCGGATCCCGGCGCAACAGGACGGCCAGCGCGATATTTGCCAGGCAGAATGAGGCCGGAATTTGTTCGAGCTTCTTTTGCAGTTGCTTTATCTTCATGAGGCGGAATGGGACATTGGCATCCGCACACCGCACATGCGCCCGGAGGAGCAGCATGAATTGAAGGATTCTGCTGGCCAGCACGCGCCGCCATCCGTCTTCCCGTTTTCGGCGAACTCCATAGATGACATCAAAAGAATCGCGGCTCTTCCAAAACCGGGAAAAGTCACGGGAATCGCACTGGCCGTCGGAATCAATCTGGAGCGCGAATGGGATCCGGCGCTCGCAAGCCGACCGGTAGCCCCGCAAACACGTTTGTCCATGGCCCACGTTCTCTTGGTGGATAACCTCGAGCCTTGGCCGGAACTCCCGTTCGAGCTTCTCCAAGATGTCCCTGGTTGCATCCGTTGATCCGTCATTGATAACTAATAAAACGAAACCTTGTGTTTCCCGCGCGATGGCTTCGAACCACTCCCTGACGACATGTTCGATCGATGCTTCCTCATTGAATGCTGGCATGACCACCAGAAGTTCCGGTGGTAAGGATTCCCGAGACAATGGCGACAAAGGATGCTTGCTAGTGGCCGGCCTGAGACATCGCAAGGATTTCAGAATCCGAAAGGGGGCGATTGTAAAAGGCAACCTCATCAAGAGCCCCGATGAAATAATCGCCGGCGATTCCCTGGTGCTTGGCTCCAATCACCAGAGGCTGTTTGTTTAAAGCTGGAGCCGCCGAAGTGTTTCGCATGCCCTCCAGACGGCCATCGACATATATGCGCATGGTCGAGCCGTCGAAAGTGCCGGCAACATGGTGCCACTCGTTGGCTGGAAATTTTGTGCTGGAATCAATTTCCTGATACCCGTCTTCCTTGCTCCAAAATCCGAACCGTGCCCTTCCCCAATAGAACGTCAGCCAAAAGGAATTGCTGCCTCCTTTCTCGACAATCCGACCGCTGCACTTTTCCTGCTGCGGGCAGGCCCATGCCGAGATGCTCCACTTGGAAACATTGAATGCGGGGGAATGGGGGATTTCAATAGAAGTCGAACCGTCAAAGGTCCCGGCTTGTCCAACCACCCCCGGCTCGAATGCGATCTTCCCCAACACCTTGCCCGCCCCATCGACGGAGCCTTCGAAGGGAAACGAAAGAACCGGGCTTTGTGCGAAGCAGCCCACGACAAAAACACAGGACAGGAAAAAATAAAGGAGAAGCTTTTTCATGAGATTTTCAGCGTTTGAAGCTCTTTAAGAACTAGCCGTTCAGGGGTGGTCCGGCAACATCTTTCACTGGACTTTGACTGGCACCCTCCCCGCGACAAAGATCCAGTCCGCACGGATGTCTCGGGCTTTCCGGTTCCCGGGATCCTTCCCGGCAAGCACGTCTTTGAGATCCTGGAATTTATTTTGATAATTCAGCCCGTGCGCCCAGAGCATTCCCTCGTAGCCGCAAACAACCGGTCTGCCCAAAAGAATAACCGGGTTGGTGTGGATGGGTTCCGTCGCGATGCGATCCATGAGTGGCACTGTCGCCAGAGCGGACTGCGTTCCAGCCAGTTCCGATCTGCCAACCAGCTTATACCCGTGCCGCCCGTCCAAACCGCCGACAAGCGAGACCGCTCCCGAAAAAAACAAAAAGAAGCAAACAATGATGCGGGCGATTTTTGGCCAGGCGGAAATGAGGCTCCAGAGGTAGGGGGCACAGGCGAGCCAGGCCCACAGAAAAAATTTGGTGTTGTCCCAATCCCATGGTGCGAAGCGGAAGAAGCAACTGAGAAAGAAAACCAACAGCCCGGTCCCGGCAAAGCTGGCCAGCTCGGGGTCACGGCTCCTGAAAGCTTTCCAACCCAGCAAGCCAAGCAAAGGCAGGGAGATGCCGAAGTTTATTGTCCAAAAGAGGAGGGATCTGACAGGAGAGGGCAAGTCCCCCCATCCTTTCTCTTTGAGCCAGAGCACCCAGTCCTCTCCGCCTTGCATCCAGCCGGGATGCCAGTGGAGGCCGGATTCCTGAGTAAAACGGTTGGTGATCAAAATGACAAAAACCGTGGCCGGGGGAATGGCGGGCGCGACAAATGCGAGCAATCGCTTTCTTGCGCCCGGCCGACAAATAAATATTGCCGCCAGCACCAGGCTCAGAAAGGCGAATGCCTGCAGGCTGAAAACCGGCATGGATGCGTAAATGCCCCAGGTGACCCACCGGGGAACACCCGATCCTTCGCGGAAAAATTCCCCGCGCCAGGCAGACAAAAGAAAGAGGGTGGCTGGAAGCGCATATAAGAGCGCCCGCTGGGTCACAAACATCGAGAGAAAAAAATTCTTCCACGCGAGCTCCGCTTGGAAGTCTCCCGGCTGGCCGGTCTGAAAAATCAGGAAGCCAGCCAGTCCGCCGTTGAAGAGAAGCGCCGCGAGGCCGAACGCTCCGCCAAAGTGCCAAAGCGCGAAGGCGGCCAGCGCGGCCCCGCCAAGCCCACACCAGAGAAGACCTTTTTCCAAGGGCACTCCCAAACACAGCAGGAGGCTGTTGAAGAGATCTGTTCCAAAATAGTAATTCAATGAGGCTCCAGAAAAAAATGGCGACTCCGGCCAGAACGGGGCCCCGTTCGCAAGGTATCGAATCAATTGGATGTGCTTTGACAGATCCCCGAGGTTGTTCGGCGAGAGGACCCTCCACTCGTCGCCGACCGGGTAGATCAGCCACAGGAATGCGCGCAGCGAGGCGAGCGCGAAAACGGTGAGCAGCAGCACATCCCAGGCGGTGGGCATCTGCGGGTCCTGCGGACGGATTCCCCGCCATGCGGGAACAGCCGCCACGAGTCCGATGGCGAAGGCCGTCCAGGCAATCCCGCACGAGAGCCCGCCGAAAGGAAACGCGAGGGCCACGGCCGCGCTCACGCTCACTGCGACAAAAACCAGGGCGGCCCCCGCGGTTTTCATGGTTCCGCAACTGGGAGCATGGGGTTATCCGCTCAAAGAATGCCCTCTGTCGTGCGCGGCCTGAATTACTTCATCAGGAGCACCGCGCGGGCGCGCTTCACCTCACGGGTGATCTTCCGGTGCAGGCGGGCGGACATGCCGGTCACCCGGCGGGGAAGAATTTTGCCGCTTTCTGTGACGAACCGTTTCAGGAGGTCGGGGTTCTTGTAGTCGATCGCCTCGATGTTGAGATCCACGCGGCGGCGTGGCATCGTGCGGTTCGCTTTGCGGAAATTGGAACGACGTTGTGGAGTTTTCGGCTGCATGGCGGATTATTTGATTTCGCGGTGGAGCGTGTGGCGCTTCAGGAACGGATTGTATTTTTTCTTTTCAAGCCGGTTCGGCGTCTGCGGGCTTTTTTTGTTCCGCGTGGTGATGTAGCGCGAAGTCGGTTTCCCCTCGGCTTTCGCCTCGGTGCATTCCAGTGTGATATTTTCCTGTGCCATGGTCTCTAGTCTTTGCTGTCGGTGGATGAATCGTCGTCGTCGCCGTCGGATCCCTCGTCATCGCCGAGGCCGAAAAGCGAGGCGATCGGCTGGCGCACCCGGCTGAAGCGGGCACGTTTTTCGATCTCCGCCTGGCACTCGACGGTGAAGCGGGTGAAGGGAAGGGCTTCGAGCCGGATGTGGGGGATGGGTTTGGAGGACATTTCGCAAACGCCGTAGGAGCCGGTCTCGACCCGCTTCAAGGCCTCATCGATCTCATAAAGAGCATCTTGCTCCTGCGAGAGGAGACTGAGGGCGAAATCGCGGTCATAGGCGTCGCTTCCGGCATCGGCCTGATGCATGCCGAACGCCGAAGCTTCGCTGCCGTCGGCGCGGGAACGCAAGCTGTCCTTGGCCACGCCGTTCATCGAGTCAAGAAGCGTGTCCTTCAGGATGAGAAGACGTTCGCGCTGCTTGGCGAGAAACCCTGTCAAAATAACGGGAGTTTTCGGTGGACGGACTGTAACGGGAGTGCTCGTCTTCGGCGGCTTTTTAGCCGGCGCAGGCTTCTTGGCGGGCGCAGGCTTCTTGGCGGGCGCAGGCTTCTTGGCGGGCGCAGGCTTCTTGGCGGGCGCAGGCTTCTTGGCGGGTGCAGGCTTCTTGGCAGGCGT
>Ga0247841_10002191_pt1 | contig 40161 bp, 37 predicted proteins | sample LaCruzMarch2015__2_FD_192410 | JGI IMG/M metagenome (GOLD analysis project Ga0247841, IMG submission 192410) | Freshwater microbial communities from meromictic Lake La Cruz, Castile-La Mancha, Spain - LaCruzMarch2015_18m | ecosystem: Environmental > Aquatic > Freshwater > Lake | place: Spain...
ATATGAAGAGCTACAAGAATATCTAACAGGAGGAGCTTGGCAATTAGATTGGCAGGAAGACAAACTTGTATATTGACCATATTGGTCAGTTACGCATTGATATGAAGAGCTACAAGAATATTTTGTTGGAGCCACACAATCAGTTTGGCAAGCAGATATGCTAGCGTAAGGACCAGATGTGTTTTGAATACATTGATATGAAGAGCTACAAGAATATCTAACAGGAGGAGCTTGGCAATTAGATTGGCAGGAAGACAAACTTGTATATTGACCATATTGGTCAGTTACGCATTGATATGAAGAGCTACAAGAATATTTTGTTTGAGGAGCGCCGCCAGTAGTAAATGTATGAGTATTTTCTGGCCTTAACAAGCAATTCCAGCTTACGGGATTAACCCATTGGCTGTTACTACTTGAAAAATAGTTATTATTATGTCCTGAATGGACAGACCAAGTATATGTAGTATTTGGCTCTAAACCCGTAATAGCTGTTCCTGAATTAACACTAGGTAAATAAACAACAGGCCAAGGAGCAGTGTCTGCTCCACACAAACTATTAGTTCTGGTAGCTATATTGCCTTTCCAAACTTTAACACCATATACTGAAGAACCGGCTGTACCAGACCAATATAAATTCACACTAGTCTGAGCAATATTTTGTTCACTTAAGTTATAAGGTATAGCGGGAGGAGTTAGAACTACATGGCCAGGCGAAGATGACCCTGTCCACTTGCAATTAGACTGAGCGCCATCAGTTGAGTCACAATTACTATTACAATTCCCATTACCCCTGTAAGCACAGGCTTTAACTGTCCATGAATAAGAAGTATTAACGCTTAAATTCTCAACATATAACCAATAATTAGTAGTTTTAATCGTGCTACCAAAACCTGATATTTCAAAAAATTTATAGCTCCAATTATCTTCCGGATCATCATATGCTATTTGAACACGGCTAGCATTAGGATAAACATACTGAGGTTCAAAATATACAGGCTTACTGGAATTGTAGCCAGAACCAAAATACATTTTAGGACCTACTGGGTCCATCAAAATGGGATCAGCGGCATGAGCTATAGCAAAAGAAGCCATTAAGCCCAAAGCTAATAAACTGATTAAAAAGACCTTTTTCATATTTTTATTTAAATTAAACATATTTAATTTTTTAAATTATTATACAAAAACTATATCATAAATACCTATATATGTCAAATGAAATCCTCTACTACTATTCTAACACTTTTAAAAGCAAGCATCAATATATAGCTTACAATATTTAACATATTTGCCTAAATTTTATCTCTGTGTTATAATATAACAAAATATTTAATTGCACATGTCAACTAACAAAAAAATAAGCCCAAAAATAGTTATTATTATTTTTGCTTTAATTTTCGTTATTGTATTTCTCTTAGTAAGTGGAGGGGCAGTTTTTAGTATCTTAGGATATGAAGCGCAAAACATACCAAAAAATATATGGGAATCACTTACTACCCCACCTAAATTAAATTTTTGGCAAAACATTGGAAATAAATCAGAAGATAAAGAGATAGAGCAACCTATCGTTACTACTACGCCTACACCTAAAAAAGTTGTTGCTAAAAAGAAAGTGACTAATTTTGATACTATCATGTCAGGTTGGGATTTTAATCTATTCCCTACTGAAATAAAAGCTACGCCCACTCCAACAAAAAAAACTATTAATACCGCTACATCTACAAAAACAACAACTCCATCTAGCACTCAACCTGAAATTAAAAAACAACCAGAGGCAGAAATTGCATCTAAAGATCCTTTACCGAATATCCCAGCTGAAGCTTTAAACCAAAATATTTTACAAATACCAAAATTTAAAATTGTAGCTCCTATTATAGAATCAAACACAACGGATCTAAATACCATTTATAAAAAACTTAATAGTGGCGTAGTACTTTATCCTGGCTCTGATACTCCTGGTAAAGGTCATGCTATTATTTTAGGTCATAGTGCTAATTTTGCTTGGGCTCCAGGAAAATACAAAACAGTTTTTTCTCTTTTAAGCCAATTAAGCTATGGTGATCAATTTTATATTTTCTGGGAAGGCCGTACATTAGTTTATAAAGTGATAGACAAAGAAATATTTTTACCAAATGTTAAAGACGGAAAAGTAGCTGAAACCTTATTTGAAAAACCTAAACAATCTAGTATTATTCTACAAAGTTGTTGGCCTGTAGGAGTTAACAGCAAAAGAATCGCTGTTCAAGCGGTATTAGTTAATACGAATTAAAATTTGTTTTACCAATTACCTTTTAACAATTCTTTTAAAATTGTTTTTGTTTGATTGATGGGAATAGCAAAACCGATATTTTCTACATCTAATACAGTAACAGCATTTATACCAATAGCTCTGCCAAATAAATCAATTAAAGGTCCTCCGGAATTTCCTGGATTAATAGCAGCATCAGTTTGAATCATGCCATAAAATTTTTGATTATTTTCCTCTTGATCATCAGTTTTTAATTCTCGAGACAAACCAGAAACAATCCCTCGCGAAACTGTATTTTGAAATTCTCCTAAAGCATTACCAATAGCTAGAACAGTTTGTCCTAATTCTAACTTATCAGAATCAGCTAATTTTAAATAAGGTACGTTTTTAATTTCGCATTTTAAAATAGCTATATCACTTTTTTCATCCATTGTTAAAATCCGGATGGGATATTTTTGATCTCTCCAAACCATTTGATATTCTGCTTGCGCATCACAAACTACATGACGATTGGTTAAAATATATCCATCACTCGTTACAAAAAATCCAGAACAACCTGCTACCTTGACCATACCCGTATCATCAATAATTCCGGGCTTGGCTAAATATTTTGAAATCAAAGAATCTGATTGTGTTAATTCGCTCTGGTACTCACTTTTTAATTGAGATATATTTTTAGAAACAGAAAGTCCTACCACTGCTGGCAAAGCAATTTTAGTTGCTTTAATAGTTTGGGCGTATTCATTCATAATTAAAATATTATTAAATAGTAATACTTAAATTATATCATAAAAAAATAGCTATTGCTAAAAAAAGAAAAAGATGCTAATTTAGATTTTAATAAATTTTACATATTATCTATGTCTCATCCTATTATCAAAAAACTAGAAGATAAATATAAGCGATCAGATCTACCTGAAATTAGACCAGGTATGATTATTCGTTTAGTTCAAAAAATCAAAGAAGGAGAAAAAACAAGAAACCAAACAATAGAAGGCTTGGTTATTACCAAAAAACACGGTCAAGAAATAGGTAGCATGATTACTATCAGAAAGATAGTATCTGGTGTAGGTATTGAATGGACTATCCCCTTAAATGCCCCTCAGATTGAAAAGATAGAAATTGTTAAGGAATCACGCATGAGAAGATCCAAGCTTTATTACATTAGAAACAAATCCCAAAGGCAAACTAGAATGAAACTTAAAAGAGAGATAAGGCAAGCAAAAGCAATCAAACTTCCTAAAGAAGAAATTGTAGAAGAAATAGCAGAAGAATAAAAATATGCCTGCCAGCGAGGCAGGCATATTAATTAGCCCGGGTGGCGGAATTGGTAGACGCGCACCCTTGAGGTGGGTGTAATCGTAAGGTTGTGAGAGTTCAAGTCTCTCCCCGGGCACAATTGATACAATGAATAAAATAATTCTAACCTATTATGTACAGGAAGGGAGTTTCAGCACTTATAATAAATAAAAATCAAGAGTTTCTTTTGGTTAATCTCATATCTTTTAAAGATAGGTATTTTGCAATTCCTGGAGGAGGGCTAGAAGAAAACGAGACGCCTGAAGATGCTGTATACAGAGAAATACAAGAGGAACTTGGTATAGATAAGGAATCACTTAAATTTGTAGGCAAGGGTAACACTCCAATAATTTTTAAATTTAAGGTAACTCGCGAAGACAAAGAATACGAAGGCTCAGAGCGTCACTTTTTCGGCTTTCATTTTATCGGCAGTGATAATGAAATAAAACTTAAAGAAAACGAAGTGAGAACATATAAGTGGGTTTCATTTACCGAATTAAAAAAATTCTTACTTTTTGATAATCAATTAGATGAAACTAGAGAAAAAATATTAGAAATATTTTCATTTTTAAAAGTATAGGCTCCGTAAAGTATACAATTCAACATTAGTGTGAAACACTAATGTGAAACAAAAAAAAGTGTGAAACATGTTTCACACTCAATTTTTTTACAAAAATGTATTTTTTGGCTTAGTTAAGCCACAACCCGGTTGGCAACCGGGTTAGCGCATGGTTGAGCCATTTTTGACAAAATGTTTCACGTGAAACACTCCGAACCCATTTCAGTGTTTCATGTGAAACACTGATGCTGTTTTTTTTTCTCATAAAATGTATCAATTCGTATTTTTTGGCTTAGTTAAGCCACAACCCGGTTGGCAACCGGGTTAGCGCATGGTTGAGCCATTTTTGACAAAATGTTTCACGTGAAACACTCCGACCCCATATCAGTGTTTCACGTGAAACACTGATGCTGCTTTTTTATTTGTTAAAACATTTCTTAATATAAAAAATTCTAAATAACAATTATTTGTTTAATACGATCCTTGACTATTATCAAAAAATTTTATAATATTAAAGAAGTTAGGTCGCTTGCAAAGCGGCCTATATTTATAAGAAATTAATAAAATAAAAATATGTTTGATTTAAAAACTTTAGGCATGGCAGTAAAACAAATTTCTGAGGAAAAAGGTATTCCAGAAGAAAAAGTTTTAGAAGCTATCGAAATGGCTATTGCTGCTGCGTATAAAAAAGAATACGCGAAAAAAACAGAAGTCATCAAAGCCAAGTTTAATTTAAAAACGGGGGATTTAAAATTTTGGCAATCTAAATTAGTAGTTGATGAAAGTATGTTAAAAGAAGATGATGAAGAAGATGAAAACTATAAATCTTTTAATGACAAAGATGCGTTAGAAGAAAATAAAAAAATACGATTTAATCCTGATCGTCATATTATGTTAGAAGATGCTTTAAAGATAAATAAAAAAATAAAAGTTGAAGAAGAGTTACTTAATGATTTAGAACTACAACAAGATTTTAGTCGTATCGCAGCTCAAACTGCTAAACAAGTTATTTTACAAAAATTACATGACGCAGAAAGAGAATTTGTTATTTCAACTTTTAAAGACAAAGAAGGAACTATTGTTTCAGGAATTATTCAAAGATTGGAAGGAAAAAATATATATGTTGATTTAGGAAAAACTGTAGGTATCATGTTTGCCAACGAAATTATTCCCGGAGAACGTTATCGCATAGGTGAAAGAAAAAAATTCTATATTTTATCCATTGATGATAAACCCAGAGGACCAGTTATTTTGCTTTCACGATCTCATCCTAAATTTATCGCTAAATTATTTGAAACAGAAGTTCCAGAAATTGGAGAGGGATTAGTAGAAATTAAATCCATAGCCAGAGAAGCAGGATCAAGATGTAAATTAGCTATCATATCAAATCAAGAAGAGATTGATGCCGTGGGATCTTTAGTAGGTCAAAAAGGTACACGCGTAGGTTCTGTTATTGATGAAATCGGAGGAGAAAAAATAGATATCATTGAATATTCTGAAGAACCTGGAAAATTTGTAGCTAAAGCGCTAGGTCCTGCAAAAGTAGATGAAGTAGAAATAATTACTGATCGCAGAGAAGTAAGAGTTTTTGTCCCGCCTGATCAACTTTCTTTAGCTATTGGCAGAGGCGGACAAAATGTAAGATTAGCTGCGAAAATAACTGGTTGGCGTATTGATGTCAGATCTTCATTAGAACCAGAACAAAAAATTGAAAGTGGTTCAGCAGATACTGAAGAAAAAACTGAATAATTAAAAAATATATGAACATAAAGGTTAACAATTTGTCAAGTGGACAAGTAGAAATTCTTTTTTCTGTTCCTGTTCTAGAAATCCAACCTTATATAGAAAGAACATTAAAACAATTAGGTCAAGAAATTAAAATAGATGGTTACAGACCAGGCAAAATTCCTGATAATATTTTAAAAGAAAGATTAGATGAAATGAAAGTCTTAGAAGAAGCCGCTACTTTAATTATCAAAGAAGCTTATCCCAAAGCCATATTAGACAATAATATAGAAGCTATAGATCGACCGGAAATTACCATTACCAAAATCGCTCCCCAAAATGATTTAGAATTTAATGCCAAGGTTAATATCTTGCCTCCTATTGTTTTACCCAAAGATTGTAAAAAAATAGCTCAAGAGGCCATTAAAGATAGTAAAATACCAAGTATTGAAGAAAAAGATGTTACCGATGCTTTAGATTGGTTACAAAAATCAAGAGCCCAATTAAAAGAGATAACACGACCAGCTAAAACTGGAGATGCTGTAGAGATTGATTTTGAAACTAAATTTAATGGCATATCTGTCGAACATGGTTCTGCCAAAAACTATCTTTTCATTTTAGGAGAAGGAAAATTCTTGCCTGGGTTTGAAGAACAAATTATTAATGAAACCGCTGATGCAGTTAAAGAATTTACCCTAACAGCTCCTGAAAATTGGCCATATGAAAATATGCGAGGACAAACTTTAAATTTTAAAATTACTATCAATAAAATTCAAGAAAGGATTTTGCCAGAAATCAATGATCAATTTGCAAAGTCTTTAGGTAATTTTGAAAATTTAGAAAAATTAAAAAACAGTATTGAAACAGGAGTCTTACAAGAAAAAGAAGAAAAAACAAAATCAGAGAATAGGATGAATATAATAGAAGCTCTCTTAAAACAAACTAAGATAGAAATACCTGATAGTTTGATAGTCCATGAAACTGATAAAATGATTGACGAATTAAAAATGACTAGCGAAGAAGCAGGACTATCTTTTGAAGATTATCTCTTGCAAATCAAAAAAACAGAAGCTGAAATCAGAATAGGGTTTAAAGAACAAGCTGAAAAAAGAATTAAATCCGCTCTCATGCTTAAACAAATTGGTATCTCACAAGAAATACCTGTCTCTGATGAAGAAATTCAAGAAGAAACTAAAAAAATTGTAGAAAAAGCACGTCAAGAAGGGCACAAGGGAGAATTTGACAGCGAAAATTTGAAAGAATATATTAAAGGTGCACTGCGTAATGAAAAAGTTTTTGCTTTTTTAGAAAATAAAGAAAAATAAATAAATATATGGTTTTAGTTCCTACAGTAATAGAAAAAACTAGTTTAGGAGAACGTGTCTATGATATCTACTCAAGGCTTTTAAAAGAGCGTATTATTTTCTTAGGTGGACCTATTGATGATAACATGGCTAATACAGTCATTGCTCAATTACTCTTCTTAGATCATGAAGACCAGCATAAAGATATCAAGTTATACATTAATAGCCCAGGAGGCTCTGTTTCAGCTGCTTTAGCGGTCTACGATACCATGCAATATGTCAAAGCTGACGTTTCTACCATTTGTATTGGTTTAGCTGCTTCAGCCGCAGCCCTTCTTTTAGCAGCAGGAGCCAAAGGCAAGCGTTTTAGCTTACCTAACGCTGAATTACTCTTACACCAAGTGATGGGTGAAGCCGGAGGACAAGCTTCAGAAATCGAGATTACAGCTAAACAAATCATTAAAACCAAAGCTAAAATTAATCAGATATTAGCTCATCATACTAATAAGCCTTTAAAGAAGATTGAAGCTGATACAGATAGAGATTTCTGGTTAACAGCAGAAGAAGCAAAAGCATATGGTTTAATAGATCAAACGGTTAAAACTAAGAAATAACAAAAAATTAAAACAGCGACTGCATAAGTTGCTGTTTTAATTACATCGTGTTATTATTGTATAAATAATTAATTATTAAAAATATGAGTGAAATTCTAAAACCACCCTCTTCAAGTCCAAATAAAGACGGAATAATCATCAATAACCCTCATAATGTATCTATATCTATAGATGGCTCTAATTTATTAGCAAAAAACCCTGACTTAAAAGTTTCAGATCCAGATAAATCTCCTAAAAATCCTAAATCTCAACCAGAACAAAATCCGGATACAAACAAGGCCCCCGATACTGCAGCTTCACAACAAAAACAAAGCAAAATTTTAGCAGATAATGCTCTAGCTTTTATTTCTGTATTAGATACTGAATCTAATAAAGATAAAATTCCAGAAGAAGCAGAAAAAATGTTACAAAAGATTAATAAAGATTGGGCTCAATTATTAAACGGAGTTTCTAAAAAAGATATAGATGATTGCATCTCTATATTTATTGTTCATTTAGATGCAAGAATTGATGAAGAAGAATTCGCTTTAGAACAATTAAAACAAAAAGATAATCTAAGCGATGCAGAAAAACAACAAGAAAAAGAAACTACTGAAAAAGTAAAAGAATTAAAAAGAATTTTAGAAGAAATCTGTGTATTTTTAACTGATTATCAAAAAATACAAGGAGATCAAGAAAAATTTAATAAGTTGATAAATTCCCTCCCTAAAGCTTTTATTGACGCAATACCGCCAGAGGAAAAGGTAAAATTGTCAAAAGCTATCGCTATTTTAGCCAAAGAAGCTTTTGAACCAATCCAACAAAAAAATGTTAATGATCAAACCTCTCAGAACAATTTACTAGCTACACCTGCCACATCTAATGCCGAAAAAAAGAAAACAAATATAGTTGACGTTCTCAAAGCCAGTGGTATGGGGCTAGCATGGACTGCGCTCTTTGCGGTAGTTCTTGTATTTTTAATAAACTTTAAATTAGTAGACTTTGCAGTTGGTGGTGATTTTACTAAATCAACGTCAGGAAAGAAATAAATAAATTAAAAACGCCAATCTTTATTGATTGGCGTTTTTAATAAGTTGATTTTATTTCTTTAAACAACCAGCACAACATTTAAGACAAATCTGTGCGGCAGAATTAGCACGCAAACGTTCTTTTTCTATTTCTTTTCCGCATTTAACACATATACCAAAGCTGTTATCCTTGATCATAGCTAAAGCTTGATTGATTTCTTTTAATCTAGTTTCTAAAGCATTCTCTAAGGCTAAGCGACCATTATATAATTCTACCTCATTAGCTTGGTCGTCTACTAAATCACCACCTGGAATAAAAGGATATCTGCTATCATAATCACCAGAGATGTTTTTATTCTCTGAAGCAAAACTTAATAAGTCCTTTTTTAATTGGGACTTCTCTTCTTCTAATTTTTTCTTAAATTCGTTTAAAGATTTTTTATCCATATTATCTGTTACATTTTTATATTAGCTAACCATTATTGAAAGTCAAGTTGACTAAAAAAAGAAATCCCGCTAATATTATAAATAAATTATGCGGCAGTAGTTCAGTGGTAGAACGTCTCCTTGCCAAGGAGAAGGTCGAGAGTTCGAATCTCTTCTGCCGCTCCAGAAGTGATAAACGTATTAAAAACTTTCTACGAAGGTTATTTAATATTTTTTAAAAATAAAAAAGCCTTAAAAGCTTTATTTATATAATATATATTTATTTTGCTAAAGGATTCTTAGCACCTCTTAACTCAAAGTGTAAGTGGCAACCCGTGCTATTACCTGTAGAACCCATTCTGCCTATTAATACGCCTTGTCCTACTGTTTGACCTTCTATCACTAACACCTCACTTAAATGAGCATATAAAGAAATGGTACCATTAGAATGCTGAATTCTAATATGTTTGCCATAACCTCCGTTATAACCGCTAGTTGTAATCTTTGTTATCAAACCAGAGGCAGTAGCATAAATAGGAGTACCACAACTATTAGCAATGTCTATGGCATTATAATAATGTAATCTGCCCCAATTCCAACCTGTAGTAGGATAGATGTAATATCCACTTAAATCTTGAGTATCAGCTGAAGTGTTAACTGGTTTACCAGTAGCAACAGCGGCAGGTTGGCTTACTTTTACTTTACCTCCGGGAATAATTAATATTTGGCCAACTTTTAATCCAGGATCACCTGCCAATTGATTAAAGGAAACAATATTAGCAGAAGACACACTGTAAAGCTTAGCAATAGTTGAAAGATTCTCTCCGGATTTAACTGTATGCTTAATCCCGGAAACTGGTAAAATAGTTAATTCTTGACCTGGTTTAATTAAAGATCCATTTTTCAAATTATTAGCCCAAAGTAAAGTATCTAAACTGATATTAAAAGCTAAGGCTACTTTAGCAGGACTATCTCCAGCTTTTACAATGTATGACATTAACCCAGATCGTTTGGTATCCGAAGATCCAGACAATTGTAAATCTGGGCTATTTAAAGATAAAAGAGTGTCTTCGTCTGTTGCTAAATAATATCCGCTAAAATCTTCTGGTAAATTATTTTCTTCTTCTAAAATTTCAATTTGGCTTCCATCAGCACAAACACTTTCTGTATATGCTACTGCGGTTTGAGACAAAGGACATTCTTCAGCTCTAGCTATCTCTTGATACAATGATAAAGGATTTCTGTTTTCTAATTGAGGTTGGGGACCACTAACAGTAGATTCTGCATTAATAAAAGAATGCCCAAAAGCAAAAATAGAAATTAAAGCTATAAACGACAAAAATACTAGAGGTGCTGGTAAGCTGATCTCTTTTTCTGCTGCTTTAAGGGTTATTCCCAGCCATTTCCGCTGTTGTTTTGCTACAATCCAAAAACCCTTTAATTGTTTTAATATATTACTAATAATAGTATATAATTAGATAGCGTTGTAAAAAGGCTTAATTAGCCTCATAACAAGTATAGAGGGCAAAAGCTCTTTGGTCAAATAGTTATCCACAGCTTTATCAACAGGGGTAAAAATCAAAATGTATAATATAAAACCAAACAAAAGATTAGGCCAGGTTTTTCTAAAAAACCGCATGGTTATTAGCAAAATCATTGAAGCAGGGGAATTAAAACCTTCTGATTTGATTTTAGAGATTGGTCCTGGGCAAGGTATTCTAACCAAAGCTCTCCTTAAAACAGGTTGCCAGGTTATAGCTTTTGAAAAGGACCCTATCTTAAAAACAAACCTAGAAAAAGAATTAAACCAAAACCCTAAAATTGATTTAATTCTAGGAGATATCAGAGATTGGTTAAAAAACAGGAAAGAATGGCCTCTAATTTTTAAAAAAACTTCTAATTACAAAGTTATAGCTAATATTCCATACTATCTTACTTCCTATCTTATCAGGTCATTTTTAGAATTAGACAAACCTCCTTCGATTATGGTACTTCTAATTCAAAAAGAAGTAGCTCAAAGATTAGTCAGTCAACCCCCTCAAACTAATTTGCTAGCTATAGCCACTCAATACTATGGTCAAGTTAGTATTGTTAGTCATGTGCCTAAGGAAGATTTTTGGCCTCAACCTAAAATAGACTCTGCTGTTATTAAAATACAAACACAAAGCAAACATCGTAACAAAAAACAAGAAAACATCTTTTTTCAAATTCTTAAAGCTGGATTCAGCCAACCTCGTAAATTATTAATCAGTAACTTAAACAAAAATTTAAAAATAGATAAAAAAATCTTGATAGAATGCTTTGATAAAACAAAATTAGAAATGCAAGTTAGGGCTCAAGAGCTATCTTTAGAACAATGGCTATCTTTAACTGATTTTTTGTTTACTTGTCTTAATAAAAAGTGATATAATAGAAGATAATATTAAGGATTCATTTTATATGAAAATTAAAAAAATATTGTTAGTTTCTAGTTTGGTTTTAATGTTATTAACCTCTGCATTTTTTTCTTGGAAATATTTAAAACCCCAAGAAACAAAAGCTGCTGATGTTTGTAAAAAGAATTTTTATACCAATAGCGATTTAGTAGGATATTTTCGTGATATAAGAAAAGATGATTCATATTATATCACCAATGATTGGTGCGTTGTTAAGGCCATCCTCTGGTGGGGATCTGTTTTTGAACATTATTCTGATATAGCAGGGGAACTTAAAGAAAGAATAGATTATATTTTTCCAGAATCTCAAGTATATTTTGGTTTAATTCCAGCTGGATTTTTAGGCGATACAGAAGGCCCAGATAAGGGATCTTTCTATACTGTAGGATTATTAAACTACGGATATCTTAAAAACGATGATCCTTTTAAAAATATCTATGGGGATAACAGGCCTAAACCACCTATATTTGCAGAAGACACTAAAGTTAAAAGTAAAATAGCTAAACCACCTGCTGGGACTGAAGCAGCAACATTAATGAAACGCATGGATGATTTACATTACAAAATTTTTGAACCTCGAGTAGCTAAAGGACAATGTAAAAATTATAACAAATACCCAGATCTCATCACGGCTTGCCAATATTTTGCGAATAGGGTTCAAACTTTTATCCCTCCTTCTTATAAAACATTTACTAAAGCTGTAGGAGATTTATAAATATATAAAATAATTTTTTATGATATTTTCTCCAATTAAAAAAATATTTTTAATCTGCGGATTGATTGCTACTTTTTTAACAGGCACAAATTTTTTTGCTCGTCCCACAATAGCAGCCAATAACCCATCGGTTATTATTGCACAAACGAATCCCCCTATACTACCCCCTGCATTTCCTCCGCCAATTGTAATCCCTACGCCTATAGCGCCTGGAGTTGGCACATGTAATCGTACTATAGAAATAAATGCAGGATGTTGCCATGCTGAGCTATATACCAATGATAAAGATTGTATAGCAAAAGTTACAAAACAAACATCCTGTTTAGATACTTCTGGAAAGACCATGGTAAAACCTTTATCAAACATATGCACATGTGATTCTGAATATGTATGTAGCTCAGTAAAAGACGTGGGAGGGAGTAAATTAGTTGAACCAAAGGGAAATAAATGTCCTACGGGTGATATGGCATATTATAGAATATGGACTTGTAGCACCAATATAACGCCACTAAGAATTACATTATCATCTACTCCAAAAAACCCTGTTATGATCCCCCAGTCTTCAAATTCTATAACTGCAACTATTAATTGGGATATAAAACCTACTAATGATATAGATTATTGTGAGGGTCCTAATAAAAATGGTATCACAGAAAAATTAAATGGTACAAAAGGTACCATAGATGTGTTAGTGCGAGCATCTCCTACAGGTACACCACAGAATAATCCTTTTTATTTTAAATGTTTTGGTAAGGATGGAAAAACTTATTCAAATTCTATTATAATTAGGGGTTGCCTTGAGGGTACTAAAGATTGTAGCGATGATACTAGTTCTCCTTTACTTACCACGACCTCTGGTTACCAAGAAGTCCCTACCGCAATAGAACCAACTCCTAATGAATGCTATGCGCCAAATCAGAGTATCTGGGCTCTATTATTTGGCGGAATTGATTGGTTAATATCTGCAATTATAGGTCTCATGGCAGAGCTTTTTAAATGGATATTAGGATTTATAATCACTGGCTTTATGTTCGCTCTTACACCTAGCACATGGCAAGGATTCGTAGATAATCCTTTAGTAAATGGACCAGCTGGATTATGGCCATTAGCAAGAAACTTTGCCAATATTATGCTTGCTTTAGGCATGATTATCATGGCAATAGCTACTATAATAAGAAACAAAAAATATAATTATGAAGCTATTTTAGGTAAATTAGTTCTCGCAGCCCTTTTAGTTAATTTTAGTTTGGTTATTTGCGGTATTTTTATAGATATTTCTAATTATCTAACTCTTTATTTTCTCAGCGCTGGTGGGGTGACTACGTTACCTAACATGATTTTATCAACTATAGATAAAGTTGCTTGCTCTGTACAACAAGCGACAGGTAAGGCAGAATTTATTTTTGATAATACTGCAGGATTTGTAATGGCCCTTATTCTGGCTATTGTTTTTATAGGACAATTTGTTGCTTTATTAATCTATGTTATTATTCGAACACTTACGCTTTGGTTCTGTCTTATTACTTCTCCATTAGCTTTTGTTCTTGGTGTTTTTCCTTTTGGAGAAGGACTTTTTAAAAAATGGCAAGGAATGTTTACTCAAGCCATTGTTAGCTTACCTGTTTTAGCTTTTTCTGTTTGGATAATAGCAGTTGTTATCAATAGAATTTGTCTCTTACTCAAGGTAGAAGCTGATGCTGGAACTATAGGTTTACCTATGCTTATTCTATACGCCGTAGTGATAATAATGTTAGCCCAATCCTTGATTATGATTGCTAACAGCTTAAAGGTTTCTGTTATTGAAAAAGCCTATGGTACAGTTACTAAAGGAATTACCGGTCTTATGGGTGCGGGAGCTGCTGCGTTAGGTAAAAAGAGCATGGATACTGCACAAAGATCTTCTACTTGGAAAAAAGTGGCTACCTGGGGGGCAAGCTCAAGATTTGGTATGGTTAGAAACATGGCTATCCCAATGATGAAAGCTAATGAGACCGCAGAAAAGAAACGAGAAGAAAATATTAAAGAAGAATTAAAATACAGAGGTGTTTCTGGAGATGGTAAAAAATTAAGAGAGGTATTAAACGAACAATACAAAGCTAAAATTCATACCCCTGAATGGCGTTCAAGAACATTAGAAATTTTAAATCAATTAGCCGATGAAAGTAAGGGTGCCCTTTTAACAGAACCAGAGGATAGAAAAACTTATCTAGAATTAAAAAATATTTTTGGTGAGAATAATCCAACAATAAAAGCTATAGAAGATATCATGCCTAGTTGGAAAACCATGAAAGAAGATCGTTTTGAAGATACCCCAGACCCTAATGATATTAAAGAAAAAATTAAAAACACTATTAGAGATAAATCTCTAACTAAAGAATCTGCTTCTAAAGTGGGTTGGTATGGATATATAAATGACCTAGAAGCTAGGGGATTGGCTGGAGACAGAGCTCGAATATTAGGAATAACACCATTTAGTGATGTATTTACAAGATTAAATGGTACACAGTTTGGTTTTATACTAAAAAGTGTAAAAGTAAATAAAAGAAAAGAATTTTACGATAAAATAAATCTATTATATACTCAAGAAACTGGAAATGTTTTAGAAGGTGCAAATCATGCAATAGGAACCTTTATGACTAATACTGCGAGGGGTAGTTTAATGAACCCTTAAAAAAGAATGCCTACAAAAAATCTAAATACAGAAGAAAAGAATAAACTATACGAACATTTACCTTCGGATTTAGAGGAAGCTCTTTGGGACCCTGATGTATCAGAAAAAATTACAACTGCTTCAAATCTATGCGGTATTATTATAGATGATGAGCTCAGAAAAACAGTTTTAAATATCTTAGCTAATATCTTCATCGGTAAATTAAATCGCAATCAATTATCAGAACAATTACAAAAAAGAACTAATATTCTTCCAAACAAAATTCTTATCTTTTCTAGAATTTTAGAAAAACAAATTTTAGAACCTTTAAAAGAAAGCTTAGATCAATTAGAAAAACAAAAAGTTTTTTCCCAAGGGCTTACAGATGACTCTGCTCCATCTAATAATCCTACTAATGCCATGTCTGAACCAATCACACCTCAAGCTCAAAAACCAAATCCCACGCCAATAACGCCTAATCTTCATCCCATCGATCAAATTATGAAATTAAGAGAACAAACTAGCTTGGCTCAAAAAATGTCTAAAATAAATAATACAGATCCTGTTATCCAAGCTCCTGCTCAGGCTGCTAACCTTCGTCCAGCATCCCAACAAAACAATCCGCCCGTTCAAGACCAAAAAATAAATCCTGTTGATAAACTGATAGAAATCCAACAAGAAAAAAATGAATCAACCTTCCAAGACAACGTTAAAAACAATCCCATCATTCAGAATAATCCTGTTATTGATTTAAAAAACACTGATCAATCCAAACTTCTTGCTGCCATGAGAGGAACTTCTTATCAACCCCCTGTTCTGTCCCAAATGAGCCAAGTTAAACAATCAGACGTAGATGATCTTAAGTCTTTAAAAATAGAAGCAAGAAAACCTATTAAAAGAAATCCTACCCCTGCTTTAGAGGTAGCTTTTTCTGAAGAAAAAGGTTTTAAAGCCCAAAAATCAGAAGAAAAAAGCGACGTTGATTTAAGCAAGTTTCCTGTAACTAATATCAAAAAATTTAATCAAGATCAACCTCAGCAAATAGTCAAAGGTCCCGTTAGGTACGACCAACCCATTGAAGAAAATGATCCTTTTAAAAAAATCACTGAAACAATTAACCGTCGCCCTAAAGAATCTTTAAACATAAATCTGGAAAACAAAATAGTATATGATTACGACCAAATAACTTTTGATAAACCAAGCGCTACTACCCCAAATAAAACATATGCCGTAAAATCAACTACTAAACCATTAGACGAAGAAACAAAATTAATAGGCAATGCCATAGATTTAAGAGAAAATTAAAAAATGGACTATCAAATACCACAATTTGTAGACGAAGAAACTAAATTTGTTTGGATATTAACTCTAACTCAATTTTGGTTTATTCTAGGGGCAGGTGCTCTAAGTTTGTTTGTTTGGCTTCTAGTTAGTTCTGTTTTTTTAAAAATGCTTTTAATTTTCATCTTCTTTACCATTGCTTTAACTCTAGCATTAGCTAAAATAAATGGGCTACCACTTTATACCTTAATTATCGCTGCTATCAGGCATCTCTGGCTACCTAAATACTATTTCTGGAATAAAATAATTGATCAAGGCAATAAACAAAAAAATACTCCTAAAATACAAAAAAATATCCCCGTAATCAAACCGCAGGTATTTCAAAAAACTTTCTCTTCTGAAAATATAAGCCAAATTGCAAAAGCGCTAGACATTAAAAAAAGAACTTATCAACCATAATATGGCTAACACTTCAAAAGAATATGCTGCCTCACAATCTCTCGTAGCTATTGACCAGATACGAGATGGCGTAATTATTTTAAAAAATAGCGCTTTGCGTTCTGTTTTAAAAGTTTCTGGTATAAACTTCGAACTTAAATCAGAAAGCGAACAACAAGATATTATTACCTCTTGGCAACGTTTTCTAAATAATTTAGATTTTGACTTACAAATAATTAGTCATTCTCATAGGTTAAACATCGATGGCTATCTTAAAAATCTCAAAGAAAAAACCAAGGACGAACCTAACGATCTTTTAAAAATACAAATTGAAGATTATTTGGAATTTATTAAAAATTTTGTAGAAACATATGCTATTATCAGAAAAACATTCTATATTGTTATTCCCTATGAAGGAATTGCAACAGAAGCTACAGGAGTAACTTCTAAATTGTTTTCAATGTTTAAAGAAATTTTTAATTTCAGTAGACCAGCATTTGATTCTTCAATAAAAATCAGTGATATTGATTTTTTAAAACAGCAAAGACAATTACTCTTAAGGCAAAACAATGTTATCGCGGGATTATCTCGCTTAGGTCTTACTAGCCAAAGCTTAAATACAGAAGAATTAATCAGTTTATGCTACAATTCATATAATCCTGGAAATGTAGAAAAACAAAACTTACAAACAGAAAATTAAAAATATGTTCGCTAATAACAAACCAATACTTACAAAAGAGGAAACAGCATATAAGCAGGGAATAGAAGCCTTACAAGATTTGATTGCACCTTCTGGTTTGTTAGTTAACCCTAATTTTTTAAAAATAGGATCTAAATATTGTCGTACGCTTTTTATCTTTACCTACCCAAGATATCTTTACAGTAATTGGTTTAGTCCCATTGTTAATATGGATGAAGCCATGGATTTAGCTATCCATTTTCATCCTTTAGATAACAACACAGTTCTACGTCAGCTAAGGAGAAAGTCAGCCATGGTACAAGCTCAAATAGAAAAAGAAGCTGAGCAAGGTTTGGTCAGAGACCCCATGTTAGAAACTGCTTTGCAAGATATAGAAGCGTTAAGAGATCAATTGATGCAGAACCAAGAAAAAATGTTTAAGGTGGCAGTATATATTACTTTCTTTGCTGATTCTGAAGAAAATTTGCAAAAAATAGAAACTAAAATTACACAATTATTAGAAACCAGATTAGTATATGCCAAACCAAGCATTTTTAGACAATTTGAAGGCTTTGAATCTTCTATGGCTTTTGGGTTAGACAGGCTATATCTCACTACCTCTTTAAACTCAGGACCAGCTTCTACCATATTCCCTTTCGTTTCTTTAGATTTAACCAGCGACCAAGGAATTGTCTACGGTATTAATATGCATAACAATGGTTTAATTATTTTTGATAGGTTTTCTTTAGAAAACGCTAATATGGTGGTATTAGGAAAAGCAGGTGGAGGCAAATCATATGCTGTAAAAATGGAAATTTTACGTACTTTAACATTAGGCACTGATGTTTTTGTTATTGACCCAGAAAATGAATATCAATATCTATCAGAATCTATCGGTGGTAATTTTTATAAGATAGCAGTAGCTTCTCCAGACCATATCAACCCTTTTGAGTTACCCATGATTGCGGAAGATGAATCAGCTGAAGAAGTTTTTAGAAGCCATGTTTTAAATCTTATCGGATTATTTAAAATTCTTTTAGGAGGTCTTTCTCCCCAAGAAGAAGCAACCATGGATAGAGCTATATATCAAACTTATGCTAGCCGTGATATTACTCCAGAAAATTATTCTCAAAGCGCCAATGCTAGCGCTCCTTTGATGGAAGATCTAGAGTCTATTTTAACAACCGTAGAAGGCGGAGAAAATTTAGCTGCTAAAATATATAAATATACCAAAGGTACTTATGCTGGATTTTTAAATCAACCTTCTAACATTAACATTAACAATCGTTTTGTAGTTTTTAATATTAGGGAATTAGAAGATGAATTAAGGCCCATTGCCATGTATGTAATTTTAAATTACGTCTGGACTATGATTAAAAAAGAATTAAAGAAAAGACTCATGATCGTAGACGAAGCCTGGTATATGTTACGCCACGACGAAGGAGCTGCTTTTCTTTTCCAATTAGCTAAAAGAGGAAGAAAATATTATTTAGGTTTAACAGCTATTTCCCAAGACGTAGAAGATTTTTTGTATTCTAAGTATGGGAGACCATTAATTACTAATTCGTCTTTGCAGCTTTTGTTAAAACAATCTTCTGCAGCCATAGACTTAGTAGGTAAGGTTTTTAATCTTACAGAAAACGAAAAAGCCATACTTACACAAGCGGAAATAGGCACAGGACTATTCTTTGCAGGGCAACAACATGTAGCTATCCAAATAGTTACCTCTTACGCTGAAGAACAAATTATCACTTCTGACCCAGCCCAGCTTATGGCTATTAAAAAAGCTAAAGCAGAAATCTAAAACATGGCTGACCAACCAAAAATACAAAATGTTAAACCTATTAATATCCCCGGCAAGTCAAAAGAGGCTGTGCAAAAACAAATTTTAGAATTAGAAAATCGTATTAAAGGTATAGACCAAAGAAGAAAAGAAATAGATGCAGAAAAAGAAAAAATATATCAAGATGGGATAAGCACGCCTGATATTAGAAATCATATGACTAAGATAGAGCAAGAACATACAAACTTAACTAAAGAAACTAATATATTACAACCACAATTACGTCAGCTCAAAGAAGAATGGACAAAACTATCTAACGCACCTGAAAAAATTCGTTTACCCGGCCAAGCCAATCTATTGCCTGTGATAAACGCTGACCCTTCTAAAAATTTACAAAAATCATGGCTACCTGAGTTAGGTACTAAAAACCCTAAAAATGTAGATGATCTTATAGAGAATGTTACGGCTAATGCTATAGATTTTTCTGTTTACATTATTCTTTTCGGCGTAGCTATTATTAAAGATATTCTAGACATTGTGATAAACCTTATACCTTTTATTAATTTATTAAGTTTTGCCATCTCTGCGCCTTTTACAATCATTATTTTTACCATAACCCTAATAACAGGGAAATTTGGTCCTTGGCGCATAGGTGTATCTATGGTAGCCCAATTATTAGACTGGATCCCTGTCATTAGTTTTATTCCTATCACCACTATCAGCATATTTCTATTAGTTATCATGGAAAAAACTGATATGGGTAAAATTGTATCTCAAATTCCTATTCCAGGTAAAAATTTAGCTAAAGGCGCTGTTAAAAAATAAAAAACATATGACTAAACGCATAATATATCTTTTTTTAATAAGTTTTTTCTTCGTTATTCTAAGTTCGACTGCTAATGCGTTACCTGGCTGTGCTGATGTTTATACGGATACTTCACCTGCTTGGCAAGATCCGAGACTTTTTACAACTAGTACTCCTAAAGATGCACTATGCGCAAGTGCTGCTCCATGTGAGTGTGTATCACCTCAAAATAAAATAAGCTGTGAATTAGAAAATAAACAGGATGGAGCGGAAGTACGCGCACATTGGTATTGTAAGTCAGACACACCATGCGATTCTGAAGGATTCGACACAAATGCGTTTGATTGTACGACAAAATATGAAAATAATCCTCCATGTTTATGCCAAGCAGGTGCTAAGCCAAAATGTCAGGAAAATGCACCAATGTCTGTTTTAAAATATACTTGGTCTTGTGATACTAAAAGCGATCCTACTGATAAAGTAGACCCTGCTAAAGTACCTATTTGGGAAACAGGTATACCAGGAATAATAGGAAAAGGGGAAACTATGGAACCTCAAACACTAGGATTGACTGGCTTGCTCAACAAGATTATCAAATTGGTTTATGCTTTTGTCGGTATTTTAGTTTTTGTCATGATAGTCTGGGGAGGGATTATATATCTTACTTCTCGTGGAAATTCTAGTTCAATCAAAGATGCCCAAGACAGAATTGTCCAAGCATTATTAGGGCTCTTTTTCCTTTTTGCTTCATATCTTATCCTAAATACAATCAATCCTGAATTAGTAAGAATATCAGATCCTACATTTCCAAAAATTGATTGGCAAAAATTAGATTATGGCGGAGGTGGAACTGGAAAAGGTACCAGCGGACCCGTAACAGGAGACACTGGGGGGACAGCCCCTAATACTATGCCTAACGGCTTTGCTTGGCCAGTAGATAGAATCCCTTCCCAAGATGCTATATCGTCATGCTATGGTTATAGAGGATATATTGCCGATTGTGTAGCTGACGGGTTAGGCAGATGGTGCTATTGCCATCAAGGTATAGATATTGCCGTATCAGACGGTTCTGCTGTTTATGCCATAGCCGATGGGACAGTAATTATGTCAGGGAAAAGTCCTGGTTGTGGACCTTATGCTATAGATATCCAACATGTAAGCCCAGAAGGAAAAACATATTTTTCAGGATATTGTCATCTAAATTCTAATCTAAAAGTAGCAGGAGGAGACGAAATAAAAAAAGGCGCTCTTATCGGATATACTGATGGCTTAGGACATTTACATATAACATTTGGATCAGAAGCTGGTTTTGCCCCAGACGAAAATAGAATTGACCCAGCGTGTTTTTTCGGTAAAGACATAACATATGACGTACCTGGAGTATGTATGGCTTCTACTCCAGTAACACAACAAACAGACGGGAGTATAGTTTGTAATTTTCCTGCTGCTGGTAATTGTCAGGGTATTTCAGTAGGCAATTCACTCCCCGAACCCTTATCTATTAAAAAGCAAGAAGCATTAGAAAGTTGTATATTTAATGGCTCGTCGTCGGATTTAACCTTACCATCTCTTTCAACACCACAACAGTATTGTTATCAATATGTCTGTGACTCATGGGCAAAGGCAGCCTATGCGTGTGCAGGTATTAAATTCCCAACTCCTGATCCTGGTGTTGGACAAATATATGAGGCTATAAAAAAGAACAAAGTAACTACCCCACAAAAAGGTGATCTCGCGATTTGGTGTAATGCAGACAATTGGCATCCTGATACAAAAATATGCGATGTACCTGGGGCTAATGAACCATCTAACCACATCGGTATTTATATAGGGAACAATCAAATAGCTGCTTGCAACGGATACAAACAATCAAGGAGTGGTATATGGGTAGAAACTCTTGGCACTTGTAAAGACAACGGTGGAGACAAAACTTGTCCTGAAAAAATAAGTGAAGCCTATGCCGCTACAGGCACTATCTCTCAAGATTTTGATAATGGCGAAGGCCTTAAAACCTTTCCGCCTAGAATATTCATTGGATATTTCCGTCCTAATTTCTAATAATTAGAAATTTTAAAACCACTTTTTAAGTGGTTTTAAAATAACAAGATTATATTCCTTTGTCTATCGGCTTAATAACAATATGCCTCTCTAAACCTTCTCCCATTGATTCGGTATACACATCAGCGTTTAAAGACAGCTCTGTGTGTACAGCTAGCCTCTGACGGCTATTCATGGGCTCTAGGGAGGCCTCCTTACCAGTAATCATCACCTGTCTAGACATTCTCCTAGCTGTTTCTAATACTATAGCATTTTGAGCTTCTCTATACCCGTTAACATCTAAATGAAGCTTCCACTCTAAGCCCATTTTTTTATTCAAAACAGATCGCCAAATATGCTCTAAGGCATCTAAGGTTTGACCGAATTTACCAATTAAAAAACTTCCATCAGATACCCTAATATTTACTTTTATTACCCTGATTTCTTCTTGATTTTTAACATCTAAATCATATCCTTCTATACCAGAGATATTTAAAAAATTTTCAAGGAATTGTTTAAATTCTTCCATATGTCTTTTATGCTTTTAATTTAAGTGTTTCTTTTTCAAATTGTTTTTTAACAAGCAATTCTTGGACAAAACCGATAAGCGACATTACCATCCAATACAAAGCTAAAATAGAAGGTAATTTTAAATAAATGACAAAAATAAGTATGGGCATAACATATAAAGTAATATTTTGTGTCATCTTAGCTGTTTTGTCTTTAACCTGATTGTTTGACAATGAAATTTTTGTTTGTAAAAATTGGAATACTGTAACAATGACAGCCATGATAATATATGGCTTGCTTAAATCTAAAAAACCCAAGAACATGTTGTTTAAAACTTCTGGCTGTTGTACAAAGGGGTATAACCAAGCGAACATTTTACCATCAAAAACTCCTTGAAAAATTTTAAACATACCCCAGAGAAGAATAAACTGTACAACCATAAAAAGGATCATGCCAAAAGGCTGGATCTTATTCTCTTTGTAAATCCTCATCATCTCTTGAGTTTGCTTAGGCTGATCTCCTTTATACTGTTTTTGAATATCTGATACTAATGATTGCACTTTAGTCATGGCTCTTTGAGATCTAGAATTACTCTGATACCAAGGCCACAAAGCTAACCTTAAAATTGCGGTTAAAACAATAACCGCTAAACCTAAATCTCCTCCTAAAGAGTTATAAAGAAAAATCAAAGCGTTAAAGAGGGGTTGGTACAATACAGTAAAAAATAATCCTGAGCTAGCCATTTAATAATTTATATTTCTTTAATTGATCGACAATGGTCATTTCTACACTTTGATAATCAGCTTCAACTGAAGGTTTTTGTGCCATAATGATATAATCAAACTCTGGAACAAATTCTTTTATGTGTTTATATATTATAGCTCGTAAACGTCTTTTAATCTTGTTCCTAACTGTAGATTTCTTAGAAACACTGTTAGCTACGATAAATGCAAATCTACATTTTAACGAATCATTTTTGAGCCAAAAAATTTTAATCAAAGAAGAGCTGGAACGCGATCCTGATTTAAATATCTTACCAAAATCGCTTTTTTTACATATTCTTAATTTTCTAGCTAACATATCTTTAAAGAGCTATCCTACTGCGACCCTTTCTGCGTCTTCTTAGCAAAACATTTCTACCATTAGCACTAAGTTTTCTTTTTAAAAAACCGTGTGTTCTGGCTCTTTTTTTCTTTTTAGGTTGGTAAGTAGTAGACATATTTTAAAATTTTATTTTTATTAATCTCTGTATAAATTAACATTTCTGTTTTCTTAAGTCAAACTAAGATAAAAACTCTTATCCACAGTATATCAACAGGATATTCACGTTTTTACCATATTTATACTTGTGAAAAATATATAAACAAGTATATAATGATTCTAAGGGTAATAAAAACAGCATGGATTTAGAGGAACTTTGGAAAACTATCCTCGGTGAAATTGAGCTCAATATTTCAAGGGCTAATTTTTTGACGTGGTTCCAAAACAGCTACATCAAAGAGGTAAAAAATGATACAGTTTACATTGTTACGCCTTCTAATTTTACAAAAGAATGGCTTATTAAAAAATATAATAAGTTCATCCTCAAAGCTCTTTACAATCATTTTCCTGATATTAAACAAATAGAATATATTATTAGTAATGCGCATCTAGCTCCTTTAGCTAAGAATCCTATTAAATTTAAGGCTGAAAAAATCTTAGAAAATGGAGATGAACAGCTTAATTTTTCTGAATTTAGTATAGATCCAGAGACAAATCTTAATTCTAAATATACCTTTGAATCATATATCGTAGGAGCAAACAATGAGTTGGCACAAGCCGCTGCCATAGTCATAAGCCAAAACATTGGTACTAAATATAACCCTCTTTTCATTTATGGAGGCGTAGGATTAGGAAAAACCCATCTTATGCAAGCTGTAGGTAATAAAATCAGGCAAGAAAAAGGTAAAAAAATTAAAATTTATTATATCTCTTCAGAAAAATTCGCTAGTGAAATTGTTAATGCCATCAAACAGCAAACCATGGAAGATTTTAAGAAAAAATACAGGTCTTTAGATGTTCTTTTAATAGATGATATCCAATTTATGGCAAATAAAGACAAAACCCAAGAAGAACTTTTCCATGTTTTCAATACTTTATATGAACACAACAAACAGATTGTTTTTACCTCTGATAGACCTCCAAAAGCTATTGCGCCTATAGAAGAAAGGCTACGATCTCGCTTTGAAGGAGGTATGGTCGCTGACATCGGATACCCTGATGTAGAGACTAGAATAGCTATTCTAAAATCAAAACTCCAAATTAAAAATTACCCTCTACCTGATGAAGTTATCAACTATATCGCAGAAAGCATTCCTAAAAATATCAGAGAGTTAGAAGGGGCACTCAATAGGGTTATCGCTCATTTCAAATTAAAAAGGAATGAACCTAATTTGATTGATACTAAAAAAATTCTAACTGAAATTTTAGAACAACCTGTTAAATCTATTAATTACAAAGATATTATTAAAAAAACATCTCAATTCTATGGTATTCCAGAAACTGACTTAATCAAGCAATCTCGCAAAAGAGATATTGTTAAACCAAGACAAATCGCCATGTATCTATTAAGAGAAGAATTAAAATGTTCATATCCTTTTATCGGCGATGTCTTTGGCGGGAGAGATCATACCACGGTTATGCATGCTTGTGAGAAAATAGAAAAAGAACTTTCTAAAAATACCATTCTTTTTCAAGAAATAATTAACCTTAAGGAACTACTGTACAACCTTTAACCAAAGCTGTGGAAAAACCTGTGAATATCTTAGGGATAAAAAATAAATAAAAATAATTTTAAAAATTTAAAAAGATATGCAGATATTATCCACAAACTTTCCCTCAGTTAAAAAATACATTTTCTTCAAAAAACGCAGTATAATAAAGGATATCTAGGCTTATCCACAAAAACATCAAACACTAATAATAATAATTTTAAGTATAATATAAAAATAATATATAAATATGAAATTCACATCTTTGGTAGAAGGTTTAAAAAAAGCGGTTATCATGGCAGAAAGAGCTACAGGTAAAAATCTAACACTACCTGTTTTAAATAATTTACTTTTAGAAATTAAAAAAGGTCAATTAAAGATTTCAGCTACTGATTTAGAAATAGGGTTAGATACCTATGTCAGTGGCAAAAGTGAAAAAGAAGGAGACAAAGAAGAAGGGATTTCTGTTCCTGCTAAAACCTTATCTAATTTTTTATCTAATTTAAGCGAAGAAAAAATAGTTTTAGAGTCTAAAGATAATGTTTTAAGTATTAAAAGCGGAAATTTTGATGCTACTATCCAAGGTTTGTCTAGCCAAGATTTTCCGGTAATTCCTGAAATTAAATCTGATAATTTTTTTGAATTAGAAAATATGGTTCTCTTTAATGCTTTAAGTCAGATTATTAATAGTGCTGGATATACTAACGGTAGACCGGAATTAAATGGGATTCTTTTTGATTACAATGAAAGTGAATTAAAATTAGTATCAACAGATAGTTTTCGTTTGTCTGAAAAAACTTTGAAAGAGAATCAATTTAAAACAAATCAAAAAAGTAATTTAAGAGTAGTTATACCTTTAAAAACTGCTCAAGAAGTTTTAAGAATTAGCCAGGATTTAAAACCAGAAGGAAATCATATGGTTAAAATTATTATTGATCCTAATCAAATTTGTTTCCATTTCGGATTTTTGACTCTTATTTCTAGATTGATAGAAGATAATTTTCCTAAATATGAAAATATTGTTCCTAAGAAGTTTGATACTAACATTGCTTCTTCAAAAAAATCATTAATGGATGCAATAAGAATCGCAGGATTATTTGCTGGAAAAAGCAATGATATCAAATGGCAGCTATATCCTAATCAAAAAGAAATTATTATTGGGTCAGAAGATCCTTCTTTAGGAAAAGGGCAATCTAAGGTGGAAGTACAAATTACCGGAGCAGAAATGGAAATTAAATTTAATTATAGATATCTTTTAGATGGGTTAAATAACATTGGATTTAATCAGATATCTATAGGGTTAAATACTGATTCTAGCCCAGTACTTTTTAGAGCGGCAGAAGATGAAAGCTACATATATATTCTAATGCCTTTAAAAATTCAATAATCATGGCTTTCTGGAAGATCTCTACTCTTTTAGGATCAAGAATAAAAAAATTAGGATTAAAAAGTTTTTTAGAAGAAGATGAAGTCCTTAATGCTGTTAATGTTTTTTTATACAATCAAGCTGGATTAACAGAAAAAGAAGCTAAAACCGTTAAATTTAAAAATGGGAATTTAACGGTTTTTTGTTATAAAGGAGTAATTAGTTCTGAAATAAAAATGAGAGAAACAGAAATTAGAAATTTTTTAAAAACAATTGTACCTTCTGCTAAAATTAATAGATTTTTTTATATTCTTAATTAGTAGGAAGATCTGTTTTTTTAAAAACAATAATTTGGCTTTGTCCAATATTCTGGCCCTCTTTTTGTGCTTCTATCTTAATTTCATTTTGATCTGCTAATTGGCTAAAGGTTATAGGCAAAAGATATTGGGAGTTTGTTCTACTCATTTTCCCAATAAGACTGCCATTAAGAAATACAATGATATCTGGATTAATTCTTTCTAAATCACTGATAGCTACTTTGAGGATAAAATTATCTGAAATAGTGTCTCCGTTTAAAGGTTCCATAATATTGATATCTACCGGACTTGATGGGGGAACAAAGATAGGTTCTTCTTTAAGATAATTAGTGGGGATAGGTTGATTATATTCACTAGTAAAATTAGGTACATTGTTTTGCGCCCAGATTAAAACAGGCATTTCCCAATTTAAAAATTGAGAATCTTGGTTAGGATCTTTTAGCGGTGGGCCTAAGGGATCAGATTTATTAGTATAATATAAAATAGAATGGATTTGTTTGTAATATGTTTCTGTAATATTTTCTAAAGGGGTATTAACATTTGCTAACTCGCCTGTTAATCTATCTATTTTAAAATTTTTAATAACGATATAATTTCCATCCATCATAGGCTTGTTGCTTTCTACACTAGCAGGGGGATTAAAATCTTCAGTACCAATAATTTTTAAAGCTGCTGACATAAATTCGTTCCAACAAGGAGCTGAAGCGCTAGCTCCGGCACCGCCTTTTTCAATAGGAGAATAGTCATTGTTGCCTACCCAGACACCTGTGGTTAGCGTAGGGGTATATCCTAATATCCAAGCGTCTCTATAGTCTTGGCTAGTACCCGTTTTAGCAGCTGCTTGATATCCAACTAAATGTAAAGAATTATTTATATTAAACATAGGCGTCCTAGCTTCATTATCAGAAAGAATATTATTAATCATACGGGCATATTGAGGTTCTAAAACCTTTGTTTCTTTTGGCTTGTATTCTTCGAGCACTTTACCTTTTGCATCTTCTATTCTTAAGATAGAGACTTGTTCGTGTTTAACACCATCTCTAGCAAAAACACTATAGGCATTTACCATATCAATAAGCTTAACCCCACCTCCACCTAAAACCAAAGACAAACCGTAATAATCTGGTTTTTCTTTTAAAGATGTTATGCCCATACTTTTTGCAGTATTGATAGTATCTGCTATACCAGCTAAATATAAAACTTTTACAGAAGGAATATTTAAAGATTGTGCTAAAGCAGATCTAAGTGTTACCGGCCCCCTAAATTTGCTGTCATAATTTTGAGGAGCATAAGGCTGGTTAATATTATTGGAAAAATTTGTAGGCAAATCAAAAAGGACAGTATTATCTGTATACCCTTTTTGGAAAGCTGTAACATATGCAAATGGTTTGAAAGAAGACCCTGGTTGGCGAGTAGCTAAAGTAACATTAAAGTTACCTTCATTTTCAATATCAAAATAGTCTTTAGAACCAACCATGGCTAATATTTGACCTGTTTTAGGATCTTGGGACAAAAGAGCCATATTGCCTGCTTTTAAATTTTTAGCATTAGATTCACCGTATTTTGTGACAGTATCTTCTGCTATTTTTTGCAAACGCATATCTAAGGTAGTAATGACTTTTAACCCTAAGGAATCAATTTCTTCAGAACCGAATTTTTGTGCTAATTGTTCCTTGATATACATGACAAAATGAGGGGCTTGCAAGTCAGTGCCTGGTGGCATGAATTTTACTTTTTCTTTTTTAGCGTTTGCTACTTCTTCCGGAGAAAGCCATTTTAAAGTTTCCAGTCGTGATAATACCCAAGCTTGGCGATCATCTAGCTCTTTACGATGAGAGCCATATGGAGAAAGATACGAAGGAGATTGTAAGAGGGCAGCTAAGTAAGCAGCTTCTGACACACTTAAATCTTTGGCAGCCTTGTTAAAATAAAGGTGGCTAGCAGATTCTATGCCGTAAGCGTTTGAACCGTATGGCACTTGGTTGAGATATAATTCCAAAATTTGATCTTTGGTATATATTTTTTCTAAACGTAAAGACAAAAATAATTCTTTGATTTTACGAATGACGCTTTTTTCTTTAGTAAGAAAGGCATTTTTAGCTAATTGCTGTGTGATGGTAGACGCTCCCTGTAGAGTAGTAGAGTCTAAAAAATTATTACGGATAGCTCTTAATATGCCTTTAAAATCTACAGCAGCATGTTGATAGAATCTAGCATCTTCTGCAGCTAAAGTGGTATCTTTAACGCTTTTAGGGATTTGATCCCAAGTAATGACAGTCCTGTTTTCTTCTTTAAAAATTTCGTAAAGGAGTATTTTACCTGTGCGGTCATATATTTGGGTTGATTCTGACATTTGGCGTTGGGTAAGATTAGCAGGGTCAGGTAAAGTAGCTAGGAAAAATAAAGAAGTTCCTATTAATAGGATTAACAAAGCGAGGCAAATGCCTAAGACAATTTTAACTTTTGGAGATTTAATATTCATATATAAGGCTATTCTGATTATATGTTAAAAAAAAATATGCTACAAGTATAAAAGACGAACCACCCTTTGAAAGGGTGGTCTAGAAAAATTGTAAATTATTTTTAGGCTTCTTCTTCGTCTTCTTCGCTCTCTGAGGATTCTTTCTCTTTTGCATCTTCTGTTTCTTCCTTACCCTCACCTTCATCGTCACTCTCGCCTTCTAACTTATCACCTGCTATTGATCCCTCAGCGGGCAATCCTTTTTCTTCTTCTTCCCAGGCTAAACTTTCACCATTTTTTTCTTCTTTTAACTCCTCTTCTTTAGTATCAAATTCGTCAGACATATTTTATATGATATATTTTGTTTTCGACCTTTATCTTAGAATATTTTTAAATTTAAATAAATTCTAAATATTAAAAGGAAAAAGTCAAGGTAATATTGGTTGTAACCATTCTACAATTGTTTTATTTTCTGAAGAAGACAGCCTATAAGCTTCTGGTTTGCCGTCTTTTATCATCCAATTAAGTTTAGATGAATTTTTATCAGAATATGTAAAAATATATGATTCTATTGTTTTACCGGTTGATGGATCTATGGCTAATATTTTTTCTGTGTTAGTGTTTGATTCATTAGTAGGGAAGAAGAGATAAGTGTAGTTGCTTAATCCTAAAAAATTACCTAAATAATATTGAGAACAATTCCAGATAGTTTGGTTTTGCTCTAAATGATATCCAGATAATTGCTTGTCGGTATCGTCTTTAAGCATGAGCATATGGCTTTGAGCATCGTATAAATGGCTGGAGATATCTTTTTGCCAAGATATAGTTTTTATCAAATTTAAGTCTTTGTCATAGACTTGGACCAAACTTTCTTTTTTGTCTTGATAGCTTTTTAAAAAAGCATAAAAATTATCTTCATAAGATTCTAGATTGCTAAGGGTAAAAGGCAATATAGCTCGTTTAATGAGTTTACCTTGGAGATCAACTTTTTCAATGGATTTATGGTCGTCAGTTATTAAAATAGAGCCATCGGTTAGAGACATATATGTATTTACGTTTTTAGTATTGTCTGATAACTCAATTTTTTTAGTAGTTTCATTAAAAACTAAGATAGCTTTTTCTTTTTTAAACGTGATATTATCATTTGACCATGAACAATATTGAGGGTTGTCAAAATTATATTTTTCTATTGATTGTTTTGTAATTTCTCCATTGTTTAAAATGGTAATAATATTGTCAGCTAAGATAGCTGTTTTTTCGTTGCTGAAGCAAACAATGGGATTGGTTGGAAAAGTTTTGTTGTAAAATAAATTTACAGGTTGAGTGGTATATATTTTTAAATTGGTATTTGTGTCTGTGATTTGTTTAACAATTAAATAATTATTCTGGTATTCTATTAAAGTTTTATCTTCGCCTTGATCGTTGATGCTAAATTGTTCTAAAATTTTACCCTCTAAAGAAAGGCGGTAATATATACGGTTAGAATTATTTTTATCTCTGCAATTATTTAAAATATATTGATTGTCACCAAAAATCAATTGGCAGTTTTCTCCTGTTATCTCCGTTTGCCAGATTGGTTGGAACAAGATATCTTTCGTGACATCTGAAACAGGGCAGGAGATGATTAGTGTCTTTGAGGGTGGTTCTGGGTATTTTTGTATTGGACGAAAAATTATATAACCTAATAAGCATAGGATAATTAAGATAACAATGGTTAACAACGGTTTTTTCATATTTGATTATTCTAAATTTATTTTTTTTAAAGAAGCCAAAGCAATAGCTAAGGCATCAGCAGCATCATCTGGTTGAGGGATAAATTTAAGTTTAAGCATTTTTTTGACAGTGTTTTGGATATCTATTTTTTCAGCGCGTCCATGACCTGTCAATTTTTGTTTTACTTCAGCTGGCGCTAATTCTATCATGGGCACTTTGTGACAGGCTGCTGTAAAAATAATAACACCCCTGGCCTCGCTAACTTGCATCACTGTTTTGGCATTATTAAAAAAATATACGCTTTCTGACGCCAAATATTCTGGTTTGTATTTTTTGATTAATTGGGAAATATTTTTATTAATGAGTTGCAAACGATAGCCTTTTTCTTTAATAGCTATTTCCCAACAGCCATAAATAATAGACTTAGGTTTTTTACCGTCCCAAGAGATGACAGCATAGCCTATACGGCTGGTACCTGGATCAATGCCTATAATATGCATAATTAATTTAATTTAAAATTAGAATAAATTTCTTCTATATCTGGGTCGTTATCTAAAGCTTCAATCAAATTTTCAATTTGTTTTTTAGCGTCAGGATCATCTGTCTTAATTTCTTGCTGGCTTATATAATCTATCTCTATATTTGATACAGATATCTTCTCAGATAAAGCAGAAGTTAATAGATTTAGATTATGAGGGGAAGTAACAATCATTATTTGATCATCGTCAGTATACACGTCTTGCGCACCTTTTTCTATAGCTAGCATTTCTAAATCATCATTCCAAAGTTTTTTATTAATTGTAATTTTACCTATTTCTTTAAACATATATCTGACACTACCAGCTTCGGCTGCTTTAGCTCCATGAATATCTAAAATTTTTCTTATTTCAGATAAAGTCCTATTTTTATTGTCTGTAATAGCCCTAATGATAAGGGCTGAGCCTAGGGGACCATAGGCTTCTATTATAATTTGCTCTAAAATAGCCTCATCTGAGAGCCCTGAGCCTCTTTTAATGGCTTTTTCTATGGTATCTTTAGGTAAGAAGAATTCTTTAGCTTTTTCCAAGGCTGCCTTGAGTTTTGGGTTCGTTTCAGGATCAGAGCCATCTCTGCTTGAAATAGATATCAATCTAGCCAATTTTGAGAAGATTTGGCTTCTTTTAGCGTCTGTCACCGCCTTCTGATTTTTCACTTTTGACCATTTAGAATGTCCTGACATAGCTTGACAAAATTAAATAAGCGAGTATAATGAAAGGCATAAGAATGATGAAAACTTGAAACAGGTTTTTTAATTGGCTCTTTGTAAAAACTCATTAACCTGTAGGTAATCAGGCTCAAAAATTGGGGATGGCCTGTCTGGGATTTATTTTTAGGGTATCTTGGTTTCGGCTGGGGTATTTCTTGGGTAAGTTCTTAATCTCTGCCAATTGGCGGAGGACTTTTGCCTGCAGATTAATGGGTTTTTTAATACCCTAAAACTCTTTGCAATTCTTGCCAAGAAGTAGTTCCATCTAAAAGACGGATCAAACCACTAGCCGATATGTTTAAATATCGGTTTTTTAATTTTTCTGTCAATATTTCATAGCTTAGACCTTGGCTGATATATGATTTGATTTCTTCGTCTACTAAAATAGCTTCAAAGATAGCCATCATGCCAAAATATCCTGTAAATTGGCATTCAGCACAACCCACAGATTCGTAAATTTGTTTGTTTTCCGTCTCTAATAATCTTTTATATTCTTCAGGTGTATTATTTTTTTCTTTTTGGATCATTTGTATCTGTTCTTCGTTTAAAGATATTGATTTTTTACATTTAGGGCAAAGTTTTCTGATAATTCTTTGGCTGACAAGTCCATTTAATCCTACGCTAATATTCGCATCATCTAATTTGAAGCTTTTTAACCTAGCTATACTGGAAAGAGCATCGTTAGTATGTATGGTGGACAAGATTAGATGTCCTGTTAATGCTGCTTGTGTAGCCATTTTAGCTGTAGCCTCGTCTCTGATTTCACCGATGAGTATGATATTTGGGTTTTGGCGTAAAAGAATACGTAAGGCTGATTCAAAGGTGTAGCCATGAGCTTCATCTACTTGAGTTTGCAAGGCTCCTGGTAAACGATATTCAATAGGGTCTTCTACGGTAATGATTTTTACTCCTGGTTGATTTAATTTATTCAAAATACCAAAAAGAGTGGTGGTTTTACCTGACCCCGTAGGTCCACAAACTAATAATATACCAGTAGGTTTAAGAGTTTTTTCAATTGTTTTTAAAGTTTGGGGTAGTAGACCTAATTCTTCTAATTTAATGATACCTATATCTTTTTGTAAAATTCTTAAAACAGCTGATTCTCCATATCCTCCGGGGATGATGGAAACACGTACATCTTTTTCCCCATTTTGGGAAATATAGAATCTACCTTCTTGGACACTTTTTGTGATTTGGGTATCAGCACCAGAAAGTTCTTTGATTTGGTTAATGAGTGGTAAATATTCGTTGGCATTTATTTCTGCTATATTATGTAATACATTGTCTATACGATATCTAATTAAAACAATATTTTGTTGAGGTTCGATATGAATATCTGTGGCTCTGCTTAAAAGTCCGCCGGAGATAATTAATTTAATTTTTAAAAGAAGATCAGCATTTTTTAAGATTTCTGTTCTTTTTTCTAATTGTTCTAAAAATTTTTTAACATTTTCTTCGTCAGTTTGATTGATTTTTAAAACACGAGACAATGTTTTGCTAATTAATTTTTCATATAATTTAGTAATGTATTCCATGTCTCCGGCTACGCGGTAGACCTCTTCTAAGGAAGTAATTCCCGAGATGGCTTTTAACAATCCGTCATGAAAAAGAGGAATCATGCCTTCGTCTATGGCTTTTTCTCTGATAGCATTAACGGGGTCACCTTTTAAAACAAGTTGATTAATATTTTCTGTAGGGATTAATCCTTCGTAAATAGCTATTTGCCCTTTATACCCTAAAGACATACATTTATCACACCCCTTAGCACGGTATAAGTATTTTATTTCTTGAGGAGCTTCTAAATCTGCTTTAGGCGAAATAATGGAAAAAGCTTTTAAAATTTTTTCTTTAGTTTCTCCGTCAGGTTCATATTGTTCTTTACAATGAGGACAAAGTTTACGCACTAAACGTTGGGCCATGATTAATTTTAAAGAAGAGGGTAAAAGCTTTCTGTCTATACCTAATTCAATAAGGCGATTGATAGTATCAGAAGCTTCGTTGGTATGCAAGGTGGAAAAAACTAGATGTCCGGTTAAAGAAGCTTGAATAGCAATTTCTGCTGTTTCTTTGTCTCTGATTTCTCCTACTAGGATAACATCAGGATCTTGGCGCATAATGGATTTAAGTCCAGAAGCAAAGCTGTAATTTTTCTTTTCATCTACTTGGGTTTGAGTAATTTCAGGTAAATGATATTCTATGGGATTTTCAATGGTAATTATTTTAATTCCTGGGGACACTTTTCTTTTTAAAAGAGCGTAAAGTGTGGTGGTTTTACCTGACCCAGTAGGACCAGTATTTAATATTAAACCATTGGGACTAGCGGTTTGATTGTTGATCATTTTGATATCTTGATCTTTGAAACCAAGTTCTTCTAAATCATATGACATCTTGTCAGGGTTAAGCAATCTGAAAACTAAAAATTCACCATAGGCGCCAGGAATACTGGAAACGCGTACTTCAAAATCTTCTGAATTGTTAGATATCTCAAAACGCCCATCTTGAGGTTGATTTAAAATATTTAATTTTAAGCCAGCGTGAAGTTTAAGTCTGTCTCTAATTGATTTATAAATTTTTAAATCAAAATGCAAAATATCGTAAAGTACGCCATCTATTCTAAAACGTATTAAACATTGGTTTTCTTGAGGTTCAATATGGATATCTGAAGCATCTGTTAAGATAGCTGATTTTAAAATTAAACTGACTATCAAGGTAACATTATCTGAGCTTGTATTTTTGATTTTTTCTTCTAGAAATTGAAAATTAACAGAATCTGTTTGGCTAACATTTATTTTGCTAGAAAGACTTTCTGGTCTAATTTTAATATTTTTATATTTGTCCCAAGCTTTTTCTAAACTTTGTTGAGAAGCAATAAAAATTTTAATTTGATATCCTTGGTTTTTAAGATCAGCTATAATTTTTAAAACTTCTTGTGTTTCAGGATCAAAAATAGCTAAAGCTAATTCTTTAGCCAATCTTTGAAAAGGTATGAGGTTTAATTTTGTAGCGATTTCAAAAGGTATAGTTTCTAAAGCATCACTTTCAATAGGGGTTTTGTCTAAATCAATATAATCAAGATTCAGTTTTAAAGCTTTTCTTTGAGCTTCTCTCTCTTTGCTTTCGTGCCAAAGACTAGAAAGAGCATTTTGGCGATTTTGTGTTAATTCGTTATCCATAAAAACGTATGTGTATGCCTATATCCTAATTAAAATATATAAAATGCGCAAGTAGTCGCATCATACCATTATTTAAATTAGTAAGTTTAGAAATAGTTTAGTTGGCTTTTTGATTTGATAAAGTTTTTGGTAAAAATTATGTGACGCTGTAGTGTAAAATAGTTACATTGCCAGGTCACAACAATTAGAGAATTGTGCCAAGCTACAATTTAGTACTAATTTGTATTGTCTAGACGGGTAAAATTGTGGTTAAAATAATGGGAGATAATAAATTTTTGCTATTTGTTTTCTAAAATAGATGATATCTTTTCGAAATAATTTTGGGTAGTAACAACCTCAGAAGTATTTTTTAGAGGAAAGATTTCTTGAGCTTCGCCTTTTTTTGATTTAATTTCAACCGTAATATAATTTTTTTTATAATCTTCGATAACAAGGTCAATCTCTTTGCCATCATATTCTCTATAAAAATATAGGTTCACTTTGGCGTTAGCAAGTCTACGCATTTTTTCAAGTTCTAAGATAATAAAATTTTCAAATACTCCACCTTTATCTTGACGAAGATTTAAATCTCTAAAATCCTGGATTAAAATATTGCGGATACCTAAATCATAAAAATATAGTTTACGGTTTTTAGATACCGCTTTTCTAATATTTGTTTTAAATGATGGCAAAGGTATCAAAATATAGTTTTTAATAAAAATTTCAATATAGTTTGAAACAGTGGACGGATTTGCACCCAAAGAACTTGCAATTTCGCGCATAGAAACCTCAGAACCCAGTTGAAGGGCAATTTTGGTTAATATGTCCTTTGCTAATTTTTGATTTTTCAATTCATATATATCAATTACATCTTTAAGTACATAGGCATCTAATATTTTTTGAAGCAAGTCTATTCGATCTTTTTCGCTCAGGTTATCTTTTGTGTATACCTCAGGATATGTTCCCCAGATTTGTGCTTTTTAGCTAGTTGTATTCCAAATTCCGCTTCCTCGGAAGCTTTGGGTTTCTCGTTATCCATAATCTCAGAGATAGAAAGAGGCAGACAATAAATTTCATTAAATCTTCCTGCCATCGTATCAAATTCAAAAGATGTTTTTTGTCGAAGTTCTGAACTACCAGTGGCTATCACTTTCACTTTAAATTCATCATGAAGCAATTTAAGCATTACAGTTGCTTCAGGATAGTTCTGCACCTCATCAATTAAAATAACCTTATTTTCTTTGACAATTTTTTCCAATACTTCTCTGCGTGGCGCGAATTTCTCACGATCAGATTCAAAATCAAAATTGTATTTTGTTACACCTAATTCTTGGGCTAACTTATCAATTAACGTTGTCTTTCCGGAACGTCTTGGACCCCAAATAAACAATATTTTTGTCTCATCGCTTTTTAAGTATGCGTCTATATTTTCTTCTATTTTTCTTTTTAATATATTCATATAGTATCATATTACTCCTAAATTGTAGCTTGTCAAGCTACATTTTAGGAGTAATATGTATGGTCTGAATAGAATAGTGTTTATTCTAAAGTATATCATATTAATAAGACATCTTGAAAATATTGGTTAAATCATGTAAAAAGACACTCAAATTATAGTAGATCTCTAATATTATACGATTAGAAACAAGTTTTTTTATGATGGTTTGATTTTAATAATTGTGTAAGTAGTTTTTTTATTTTTATCTGTTAGAATATATTAAAGACATGAAAATATCATTGATTAGCCAAAATGTTAAAGAAACGCATTTGTGTGGTGCTATTTTAGCACAAGCTTTAGAAGAGGGGGAAATAGTAAAGAATAAAGGTGCAGCTATAGTTTCTTTAGAGGGTAATCTTGGCAGCGGTAAGACGGAGTTTGTTAAAGGTATGGGGCAAGCTTTAAAAATTAAAAAAAAGATTTTAAGTCCCACTTTTCTTTTGTTAAAATCATATCCTTTAAAAGGAAGTCGTTTTTCAGATTTTTATCATTTAGATTGTTATCGTGTCTTAGCTAAAAATATGATATCTTTGGGATTAGAAGATATTTTTAAAGATAAACAATCTATTGTGGTTATCGAATGGGGAGATTTGTTAAAAAATGTTTTAAAATCAGATATTATTAGAATTAAATTTAAAGTTTTAAATAAGAAAGAACGCTTGATTGAGTTTGTGATAAAATAAAAAATGGAAAAACAACTTTTTGTAATAATAGATGGTAATGCTTTAATTCATCGTGCTTTTCATGCTTTGCCGGGACTCACTAATAGTAATGGTCAGATGACTAATGCTGTTTATGGTTTTGTTTCTGTTTTAATTAGAATATTAAGAGAACTTAAGCCACAATATATAGCTTGTTGTTTTGATTTAGCGGCACCTACTTTTAGACACGAAGTCTATCAAGCTTATAAAGCTACCAGGAAGAAAGGACCCCAAGAGCTTTATGACCAATTAGAACCAGCTAAAGATTTTGTTCGTGCTTTTAATATTAAAATATTTGAGCAAGCTGGTTTTGAAGCTGATGATTTGATAGGTTCGTTAGCTAGCCAAGCTAGTATAGAGAATTCTGATTTAGAAACAATCATTGTAACAGGTGATTTAGATACTTTACAATTAGTTACGGATAAAATAAAAGTTTGGGCTTTGAAAACAGGTATTAAAGAAATGTTTTTGTATGATTTAGAAAAAATTAAAGAAAGATTTGGGTTAGATTCTATACAATTACCTGATTACAAAGGTTTAAAAGGTGACCCTTCTGACAATATAATAGGGGTACCGGGGATAGGAGAAAAAACAGCTAGCCAATTAATTCAAAAATATGGCTCCTTAGAACGTCTTTATGAAGCAGTTGCTAATTCAGAGTTTTCCGGTCGTGTTTATGATTTATTAAACCAGAACAAAGATCAGGCTTTTTTCAGCCGGGACTTGAGTTTAATCAAAAAAGATATATCATTAGATTTTAAGATAGAGAATGTTAAATTTGAGTTGCCTTCTTTCGAAAATTTAAAAGATATTTTTGAAAAGTATGGTTTTAGAAGTTTGTGGTTAAGGTTGGAAGGAATAAATGCAGAGCCAATACAAAAAGAACAAAAGAAACAAATTATTAATACATCTTTACCTGGATTTTAATCAAATATATGATATTAAAATTTTTTAAAAATCTTTTAAGAGCTGCTAGCACGATCCCTATGCTGATATTTTGGTTTTTAGGTTTTTTAGTTGTTGCTCAAATAGTTTTTAATGTCTTGTGGTTACCTAGTCCTTTAAAATGGATTTTGTTATCTTTGTGGATAGTTTTGTATTTAACATTAGTGCCTTTTTTAGTAAAACTGGTTAATGATTTTTTTCAAGCAGAAGTAAAAACCAGGCAAGCTTCAGCTATTGTATTAAGTGTAGCTGATGCTGTGATTGCCTATACTAAGGATTTTGAAATTGTGCTTATCAATGCAGCTGCAGAAAAGATTTTAGGTTTGTCACGCCAAGAAGTAATTGGTAAGGTTATTTCTCCTGAATTATCCAGTGATCCTAAGTTTGGTATGCTGGTTCAGATTATTTATCCCAGTTTAGCTCCTTTTGTTTCTAATCGTCAGACAGAAGGTCATACCCAAAAAATGGAAATGAAATTCTTTAAACCAGAGGAGATCATTTTAGAAGTAGGCACCACTCAGATTACAGATGATGAAGGTAAACAATACGGGTTCTTAAAAATATTAAGAGACAGGACACGCGAGGGTGCCCTAGATAGGACAAAATCAGATTTTATTACTGTAGCAGCTCACCAGATGAGAACACCTCTGGCAGGCCTATTGTGGGCTGTAGAAATGCTATATAAGGAGGAAGCAGGACCTTTAAACGAAGATCAAAAGGGCATAGTCAAGCAGGCTTTATTAGCTAGCCAAGAGATGTCTCAGAGTCTCGAAGGGTTATTAAGCGCTTCTCAGATAGAGCAAGGCAAATTCGGTTATAAGTTTGAGCCAGCAGATGCAGAGCAATTAGTAGAATCAGTTTTAACAGAATTTCAACCAGCAGCAGAAGTAAAAAAAGTAAAATTATATTTTTATCGTCCGGAAACAAAACTGCAACCTGTTATCATGGATAGGAACAAAATAAAATTAGTTTTGGAGACATTAGTAGATAATGCTATCAAATACAATGTAGCTAATGGAGAAGTAAAAATAAATATTAGTGTTATGACCGATGTTCCATATTTGAAATTTAGCGTATCAGATACGGGTGGCGGTATCAGACATGGAGATTTAGAAAAACTTTTCACAAAATTTTTCCGTTCAGAAAAAGTGATGAAAGAACAAACCAGTGGATTAGGTTTAGGATTGTATATCGCTAGAAATATTATAAAAAGGCATGGCGGAGAAATCTCCGTTGATTCTACTGAAGGTAGGGGTTCTGTTTTTGAATTTACTTTGCCCACTGATTCTGCATATATTCCACCAGCAGATATAAATTCAGAAGGAATATTATAATTTAATTTGCTTCTTTCCCGTTTTCAGATATAATAAAGATAATAAATAGGGTCCTCTTACCAATTCAATGTAGGAGATGGTAAACCGTATATATGATATTAAACAAAACTAATAAATTTAAAAAAGGTTTTACCCTGTTAGAGCTTTTAATTGTCATTGGTATCTT